>Ga0307990_1001304_pt1 | contig 21151 bp, 39 predicted proteins | sample EllFjometagen129_FD_203168 | JGI IMG/M metagenome (GOLD analysis project Ga0307990, IMG submission 203168) | Marine microbial communities from Ellis Fjord, Antarctic Ocean - #129 | ecosystem: Environmental > Aquatic > Marine > Unclassified | place: Southern Ocean | collected 2014-10-08
CCTGAACTGCTGCAGAAACTACAAACTTTTTGATCGGGCTAGCTACTCCGATACCAACACTGCCATAGACCGACAATCCAACATTATCCCTAATATAAAATCTATCAGAAAGATATTCAATCACACCAGATTCTTCTGCAGTTAATAATGCTCCTGATGTAAACTTTAAAGGCGCCGTTCCTGCTGTGGCTGTTCCTGCTGGTAAATGAAGTCTTGCTGTTGGACTATCTGTTCCTATACCTACATTGCCGTTAACGTCAGCTGTAACAACCCTTAAAAACCGAGTCCCATCTGATACATAATACTGTTTCGTATCAGTAGCATAAGCAATCTCTCCTTCCAACTGATATGGAGCAGGGCTCGTAGCTGTTATTTGAGCCTCAGTTCCTCGTTTTGCTCTTATTGTAAGTGGTGTCTTATTTAGTCTTGTCATATTAATATTCCTGTATCCATACAAGGACTGTCTGGTGCTAAATTAAAGTTAGCGTTTGTAGGGTCAATCATTTTAGGGTCTGCCGCAACTGTTCCATCTCTAGTAGGATAATTTGAATATCCGTAAACACAATTGTTAGAACTATCATCAGATATTATAGAGCTTGAAGATTTTAAAATTGATGTATCCCCTGCGTTCATAAAGATATTATTTTTTATTGTGTAAGTAGTTGAATTTGCAGTACTTCCAAAGGGTATTGCATAGTTTGGAGTTGCAGGATTATATACAATATAAAATGTACAATTTGTAATAGAGCAACTCCCATAAGCCCCATTAATAATTGTTCCATATCCAAAACTAGGTGAATTATAAGTAGTTATAATATTATAAAAAAGACAACCCAAAATATTAACTTCAGCAGCAATTTGTCTGATTGGATTTTTTAAATACCCAGCAGAAGAAAAATCTGAGATTATACAATTAGTAAGATTAAGAGTCTTATAATAAATGTATAAAATCATAGAATCAGCTATATTAGTAAAATGGATATTGCTTATATTCATTAATGGAGCTGTTGTCCAAGTAGCACCAGCTCCTCCACCATCAAAAATTGTAGTATTTGCGTCAGCTCCTGTTACAGTTCTTTCTGTTCCAAATGTTTGAGCTACCATTGGGTAAGTTCCTGCTAAACAATGTATAGTATCGCCAGTTGTTGAATTAGAATAAGCATAAGCCATGGTTTCCCAAGGATTAGCCTCAGAACCATCATCTGCGTTATCTCCTGTTGGTGAAATATAATATGTTGCCATTAGAACGTACCTCCGTCAATTTGTAATGGAACTTGATAAGCCCCGATACTTGTTTTGTATTGTTGGATTATAGGTAAGCCGTTTAAATCTAAAGCATTACTATTTCCTGAATTAACTTCTATCCAAAAATCAAATCCAACTGGCTTGTGTTCTAATTCATAAGCTCCACTGTCATCTTCTCTAAATCTAAAATTAATAACTATGTCGTTCCATACTTCATTTAAGTAAATCTGAAACACACCAGCATTATTTCTAATAGCTCCTTCAACTTCGTCAGCAACTGTACCTACTTGGACTCGAGATAATAACTTTTTAGAGATATAATCAACACCATATCCTCTAACATCATTAATCTGTTCTACACCAATGTCAGTTAAATCTGGATTATAATTCTGGAATGTTTCAGTAACTAAAAGATTTTTAGGCTTTAATCTCTTATTAGTATCATCCCAAAACATTTCAGAAGTTTCTGCATAAGTCCATTTACTTCCATTCCACCAAGCAAACTGACCCGTAGCTGTACCATCGTCTATATTCTTACTTGCAACTATCAAGTCTTCAATAGTTTTTAATTGAGTCCCTATGTTATCTACCTTTACGCTCATTTGGTCTCTCCACGTCTTTCCAAATAATCCTTTCTACAGGAGTATTTATCCATTGTATCTTTGGAACCTCCACAATCTTTTCAACAAGTTTAATATTCTTAAGCTCCTTCATTTGTTCAATAAGCTCAGGGACAACCAAGCTCAATTTCTGTGCAAGCTCGATGTATTCCTTCACTATTCCAATGTCTTTAATTGAGACTACTTCAATTTCTTTCCTAGTAATAACTGGTTGAATATACTTCTTCTCCTCAATAACAGGTTTTTCATAAATCTTCTCTTTAATGATAGGCTTCTCACACTCAACATTTGTAGCCACATATTTTATAGTTGTCCTTTCTACAGGAACATACCTGAGTGTTTCCACTTCCTTCTCGACAATCTTAGGCTTGATATATTCAACTTCCTTAATAATTGGTTTCTCATAAGTCTTTTCAATTAAATTAACCTTAGGAATATCTACAATAATTTCCCGCTTTTTCACTAGGACATCTGTAATCATAATTCCTTTTTCTAGCTTCTGTTTATCACTGTGTCCTGTATCCTGTACTCGTCCTCCGCTTATATTATGTGGCATCGCCGTCTCCTATTTTATAGTCTCTACTGTTACAAAAATATTCATGGCTCTAGTAGCCACATTGTGATAAGTGAATCTCAAGCTCTCACCTGGATTAACAAGCTCTAAGGAAGCGAGGTCAAGTCCTATTGTTACTTGAGCACCGAGATTATAAATATTAGTTGCTAACTGTGCAACCACCTTGCCTCCGGCTGTGCTTGTGGTGCTTACATGAGCAACTGAAAAACTATCCTGTGCATTGCCTCCACTTGATGGAGTTATACTCATGCCACTTACTGCAAAATTATTCGCCGTAGGTGATATAGCTAGCAAATAATCTCCAACGCCTGAACTTACAGGAAACACATAACCAAAGTATGCGCTACCTCCAATTTTTACTCTTTTCGCCAATGCCATTGTTTACTCCTTAAGGTCTTGGTACATAAACTACGCTGTAGCTCATGGTTCCAGAATTAGATAATATTAGATTAGTGAAAGCCACAGGTGGAACAAAAACTAGGGAAGTATAGTCTGCTGTGATTGCTACAACCTTTGAGAATTTAGCAGCCGTGCCGTCAAGCACACTTAAAGTCCCTACAGCTCCACCACCTAGAGCAACTATGCAAACAAGGCCTCCTGCGCCAAGAGTGCTACTAGCTGTAGTTGCTGTTGTCATTAAAGCATTTTGTTGCATTTTAGTCCTCCGTCGTTATTTCAATTATTGAATTATTATTCCATGCCATACAATGGGTCGCCTTCGTCTGCAAAAGGGTCAGTCCAAGGTGATCCAGAAGTAGTCATCGTTCCTACTCCAAATGGTTCGCCCTTAGGCTCCCAGTCAATATCTCCAACAGCTCGAATGCATTCTAGCAAGGAGGTCTCAAACTTCCCTTCCCAATAAGCCGCGAGCTTAGTTTCTTGCAAAGCTAGCATAGTCTCAAGCACCCCGGCGACAAGAACAAGATCATCTTTCTCGTCAAAATCACTTGTCTGAGAGCTAGTACTGAATGAAGTAGGCCATTGCGGGTATCGAATATGCAAAGTATAAGCGTCATTAGGAATTCTAAACAGCTCAAGGTTATTCCCATATCTTATATAGATAGAGGGTCTGTCTGTAGTAAATTGTGTAGGGTCAGGGATTTCTTGATCAAAAGTGCGCTGGATAGTTCTTGTGAGAGTTCTGCTATTCGCGCCATCTATTAATCTTATACTAGCTATGTCTTTAGGGCGTGTAAGCCCCAAGTTATTATCCCCACTAGAAAGCGGATAGGTTTTTAAGTCAGCCACGGTAACTGCTCCAGTATGAGTCTTATCAAGCTCGTTAAAACTATACCTGCGTGCAATCCTAATCTGCCCAAAATTTAAATACCTAGCCTGAACTCTAGTCTGTAACTCAGCAGCAGATACAGAAAGCGAGCTCACTGACTTCTTTATTATGTCACATATCTCTGTAACAAACTGGTCTCTGGTTAATGTACCTGCCATTATTTCTCCTTTGGTTTCTCAACCTCGATTAACTTATCAAGTTGCCCGATAACTCCTACCCATCTCTTAAGCACTCCACTTTGACCGCGTTTTTTAAATACATTTCCTAGACGGCTAAGTTCATGCTGTAAAGCCGGAATATCTTTCTTTTTTAAAGCTTCCCCAAAATGCTTATCGAACATCTCAGGGCTAAATTGAAAGCGGACATTGAGCATTGTGTCCAGCAATTCCTGGTCAACACCATTGTACTCGTTGCTCATATGCTTGCGCCGAACATCAACATCATGACTTGCTAACTTAGTAGACTCAGGTTCACTTAAATTCTCCGGGTCTTCAATCCCAAGTTCCTCAGCAAGTTTATAATAGTTAGCATCATCTTCTATATAATGTCCATAGCCAATAGTTTCTTTCTCTTCCCCTTTGCCTCTGTATCTTTTAGCCCTATATCCTTCCGCAGTTTTTATAGTATCAAGATATGGGTAAGGCGCTAGGTCTTGTGAGAGCTTCAACGGTGCGGTGTATTCATTAGCTAGCGCCTCTACTTTTTCATTCCCCATAAACTTCTCCTTATTTACTTTTAATTATTAAGCGTTAATTGCCACCCAAGTTCCTGTCGCTGCAACAGCAGTGCAAAGAAACCAATTCTCAGAGCTTCTGTCTAGGCACATTTGTCCTATCCTGTAAGTAGCAGAACCCAAGCCTGTACCTGTTGCTGTGGAGATTAGCATCATATAAGGATCACGCCCGTTAAATACTTTGTCTTTTAAATTGCTCTTTAAACTCATCTTATGCTCCTTTTTGATGAAATGTTATTTCTGTTGTTAATGCTGCAAGTCTCTTAACTTCTGCAGCTTCCATTTTCTGAGTCATGAAGAGCTCATGCTTTTTAAGTTCCTCAGGCTCCATTATAACCAATCTTGTTGAATCTTTTTGCTGGGCATCTATTAATCCCATTTGATGCCAGAGTGCCCGATTGTGTACTGTGATTCCACGATGGTTTAAGTAAACCCCAAAGTGTGCAAAATACTCAAGCTTCGCACCAAGCACCAGGTCTGCGAACAAACTATCAGTAGGTGCGTCTGGAGCATTTACAAACCAAGGTCTTTGTATCTTCTCAAACACCGAGGTTTTGATTAATGTAAAAGCAAATGGTATTAAATCCACAGGTTGTACACCAACACGCTGTGGAATAGGAACTTCGTATAGTCTCAAAGGTCCTTTCATTCCAGGCTGGTCGGCTAGTTTAGTCGATGTATCATAGCGTCTAAAAGCACACATTGAATAAGGGAATCCACTTGAATGCATAATTCCACCTATTACATCTTTATCTGCATCAAGCAGCTTTAATAAATCCTCAACTGTTACATCATAGATATCATCATCCATCAGAAGTACATGACTGCATCCTGCCGCTATCGCAGTTTCTACAAAATGAATTTCAGCTAGGGCTGTCGGCTGTCTATAAGTGAATTCATAGCCTATGCTAAATTTCCTGCCACCCTCTGCCTTTTCTTGATGAAGCATCAACTCTGTCCAGAACTTTAAAAAGCTTGTTGCAAACTCATTTGACCATGCTAATATCGGCACACCGATTAGTATTTTAGCACCATGAATTTTAACCACTTTTGATACTATAGCTTTCTCGTTAATTTTATCGCCTTCAATTTTTGCAACCGACATCATATTCTCCTATCCATTCCCAACTTAGTTAGGGAGGAAGGAGGGGCGTGGGATACCCCTCCAACCTGTTAAGCAGTAACCTATGGAGCAATTACTTACGGAGCAATCGTTATGAATGCTAGCGAAGCATTTGTTGCTGTGGCGTCTTCTAGTAAAACACCAAGTTGCTGATATTCCTCACCAGATGTAGTATCCACAGTATCAATACAACCTGTAGCACTTGCTATAATCGCATCACCTTTTGTAGCTCCAGCAGAACCAAGAATAGTACAAGGTCCATATGTAGGCATCCAAAAGTATTCACCGGATGCTACAGCTATGCCTGCAAACCCTACTGGGGTATTTCCTGCAGCTGCTGTGCATTGGACAACATCTTTATATATGTTTTCTACTACATTAACATACTCAGTTACAGCTAAAGCTGATTTAATAGAATCATATAAATACACAGTTCCATCTTCAGCAGAAGCTATAGCAGCATGAGATTTTATCCTATACATCTCGCCAAGCCTAGCGGCAGTTCCAGTAGTTATATACAAGTAACCTTCAGCTTTCTGATCCTTAGTCCAAGCTGCAGAAGCAGTAATTGTAACTGCTTTTTCTCCAGCCGGAGCTGCTGCACCTAGTGCTGCACTATCTTGATTCGCCGCAGGTGTTTGCACACAATTCCATGGTGCAAGTGTTCCAGCTGCTTTTGCATATCTAAATACTCTATCGCCTACAACTTTACGTGAACCAAGTTCTGCAAGCTGAACATCAGAGGTTTTATAAACAGATTGCCCGCCCTGCGGTGCATTAACCTGATCACCTCTCCAGTTAACTTTTCCAGAGTCATCTACTTGTCCATCATATCTGTTAGTAATATCTCCTGCCATTTAATTATCTCCCTTTCGGATTTGTGCTGCCTCAAAGGGCTCATTGGCTTGAGCCTTAGGGGTTAAGCTACTTAAGCTGCTTGACTAGTTAATACTCCGTGACATCGCCTTTTATCAACCCATACATTTCCTCTTTGTACAATCTGAGTAACAACATCTTTGTACTGCTGAGGTATTTCTTTCCAAGGACCCATTGTCATATTTGCTGAAGGGTCAATGGTGAAACCTAGATGCTCACGGTCAATATAATATGTATATCCAGTCGTGCATTTCGGACTCCATATCCAAATCGTGCTCATGAAGGTAATATGGTCTATGCCAAGGTCTACAGCTTCCTTGTTTACTACTCTTACTCTCTCTAACGCTTCAGCTTGCCCAAGCTCATATGTGGTCTGGTCGCTTACTAAGCAACTAGTGTTTCCCCAACGAGAACAGGTGTTATAAAGGTTAGTCATATCGCTTTCGCCGTATACACTGAATGCTCCACCAGAAGTCTTTTGCTGATTCTGCCAGATTTTATTTCCCTGACCATCAGTTTGAGTTGACTGGTTTATGCCGTGTATTGTAGAACTCGCTGTCGGTGTAGCGGAGATTAAATATGGCAAGCCATTGTAATCATCTACACTCGAACCACCTGTGTTAGACCACAATGCATCTTCAACCGCAAGTTGCAAGGTGTCTTTCATAGTGTCAATCTTAGCATTCATGAACTTGATGTGCTTTGTCTGACTGCCACCGTTTACTTTATCATCTACCCAATACCTTACTAACTGGTCGCCCATGTTCTTCCAATAATCATAAGCCACAGTTAGAGGATCGAAATCGCTTATCGTGAATGTTGCGCCTTTGCTAAAAAACTTACTAGTATTAGGTCTCGATACCTTCAGGGGAATTTCAAGCCTACGACCATCAGTACTCTCGTACTTAATCATGCCTTTGCTATTAAGAAGTGCAAGTAAGCGGTTCTTCTCAAAAACCTGGTCGACTACATTTTGCCGTCTTTTAGCCCAAGTGCTAGTATATAATCCATTGAGTTGCTCTGTTAATGTTGCCATCTGTTTCCTTTCTTAGGTTTCTATCATGCTTCACTTAATCCATCAGGACCCACATTCTCATCCCAGGCTTCATTAGCTGCCTCGTCTGCGGTATAGGTTTTATCTCTTGCCTGGGCTTTACCAGAACTCTTGCCTGGTTTTTCTCCACCAGCACGCTTGCTCTTTAACTTCTGATCATCTGTAACTCCAGCAAGGGTTTTAACTCTTTCCTTTGCTGCGTCATAAAGTTCAGCTAAAGTATCTTTCGCGTGCTTGGCTTCTAAGGAAAGCCCATACATAATTGGTCTTACTTGCTCGAAGTCATCCTTGTGACCTGAAGCAAATTTCGCTACCTCTTGCTTACTAGTTGCATCACTTTTCGCCTTCTCACCATCTTGGTATGCATTAAGCTTCTTGTCTATCCTAGCTTCTGCATCTGTCATAGCCTTGTCATATACCTGCTTCTTGGTCATGTGATCAAATTCCTTATCATCACCAGGAGCGGGCTTTAGTTCTTCTTTCTTAACAGGCTCTTTGCCCGTTTTCTTAAGTTCTAAAAAGTCTGTGTAATCCTGAGTAAATACCTCAAGCCTTGCATCCTCTGCTTCTTGCTTAGCAGCATCACGTTCAGTCTCTGCAGCTGTTAGTTTCTCTTCAGGAGTAGGTTCATTCTCAATAATCTCTTTGCCATTCTCATCAACTGCCATTGTTCTCGCCTTTCTCTTTCGTGCTATCTGCTATAGCATTATCCTGTCTTAGTTTAATATGGTCGCGAAGGATATCATATTTCCTCTTACGCCATCCTTTTTTAATCACCCGCTGGGCTGCACCGAACATGAGACCATTCCAAGGTCCTTCAAAAACTATCTCCGGAGGCTTGCCATCAGCTATTACTACATTGAGCTTGAGTACTTTACTATCTCTAAGCTCCTTTGCAAATTCATTTTCTGCCATCTTGTCCTCGCCTTCTATCTATGCTCATGTGATTTCTTTCCATTCCGATTTACTTCTTTCATGCTATGTGCATCCAAACAGCCGCGCTTTTCTAGCTCACGGTGGAATTCTTCTTTGCTATTAGCTTTGAAAGGCTTAGTGCTGATACCAAAATGCCAGCCGGTAAAGCCTTTGTTCTTTCTTGCATCATGTCTATCTCTAAGCTCTCGCTCCTTGTGGTTCTTAGCAAGATACTTGTCATAGTTATAATTATCTAGCCCAGTACTTCCTCTCGCCATTATTGCTGCCCTCCTAAGTTCTGTTGTCCTTTGCCTTGCATCATTCCTTGTAATTGATCCATAGGAACAGCTTGCTCAGGATTTTTCCCAGCACCCTCGCGCGGGAATAGAAGCTTAGGGTCAATCCATTCGAAATTTGCTGCATAGCTTTCAAGTAAATATTTCATATCAAGCCCAGGAAGCTTAGCTGCCATTTCAATAAGCTCTTTGCCTTCCATTCGGCGCACCTGAGTATTAGATGGCATTGCTTCTTCAGGATCTACTTTGTAATCATACTCTGCTTTAATCTGAGGACCGGTAAAGCGTACCCAATACTTTGCGCCATCAGCTCCAATAATGCTGACAATGCGTTCCGCATTCCATTGTGTGAAGACTGTTTGATTAAACTTCCTAGCTACTTTCTGTACTGTGTCAGCCATGATATCGCGCCGTTCGTCTATTCGAATCATACTAGCTTGCTTAACTATCTGAGCTTCTGTTGCAGTTCTGCGACCCGAGCTTTCCTCGAAGCTTCCCATTTGATTTCTGGAGAAACCTACTACTTCACGAACATCTTCTCTCACTTCTCTAGATAAACTAGATAACTCAGGAGGTACATGGGATTGAAGCATAGCTACAGCCTTGCGGATATCGCCGCTAGCTCCGGCTTTAATTCTAATCATAGCCTTGACATTCCCATCAAGTATTTTCTTAGCCTCGTCTTTAGTAATAGCATCCTCGTCAACCAGGACTTTTAAAACAGCCACACGCCTGTGATATCTGCTCATGGTTCTTATGTCATTAATTTCCCTTTGCTGCTCGATGATTAGTTTAGCATCAGGAGTCCACCAGAAATAATCCGGGTCCTCGTTGAAACCAAGCACATGCGCCGGTAATCCCTCTACCTGCATCTCGTCCATCTCGTCGCGTAAAAAGGTCGGGTGGTCTAGACTTACTACCATCACTTTGCCTGAGCGTTGATCATGTATCTGCCACAGTTCAACATATTCATTAGTAACATCTTCTTGACGATTCGGATTCCTACCACCTTCATCGCTGCCACCGAGCTTGGTGAAATAGTTTGCTTTTAAATGCGCAACCCCCTTGTATTTCTCATCTTCCTTGATATCTCTCAAAGGGCGCATTACTCTGAAAGCGAACCATTGAGCGGTTTCAAGGCTATAGCAACCCCAAGGGACTATGAAGTCATTTGGATTGCACCGTAGAAACCAAGGCATGCCAGGAGTTACATTGTAATTATATTCTATCTTGTCTCCATCTTTAGCATAACCTGTGCCAGTGCTACCATCGATTATAGGATTAGTATAACTTGAGTTATACCCATACTCACTATCATAGCCGAATATGCCTGGACCTCGACCACATAGATAAGAGTCAAGAACCATGGATTTCAATTGATACTTCAAGCCTGATTCTCTAATCATCCAATTATCAACTTGTTCAAGCACACGCGCTTGCATAGTCATGCCTGGTTTACTTGCCTGGATATGCACCCGAGGATTACGAAAATAAACCTGAGGAATCAAGGCTCTCCCCACAGCATATATAATATGCACAGGCACAGTGTTTGCTGGGCTTCTTCCTCGATAATAGTATTTAAATAACTCCCATTCCTTAGAGCGCCCAAAGACTTCCTTATATCGGCGACCGAGCTTTATCTGGTCTTTCCAATATTGAATCCTTTGCTTAACTGTACCATCGGGTTTAATATCTTCTTTCATTACTATCCTTTCAGACTCTTATCTTTTACTTGATTGATATGCTCTTTGTGTCCATCCCTCATCCCTACCCCCAGGAAAATTTCCTTGATTCCCAATCCTACTTCTATATTCAGCTTTTATTTTTGGCATTGGCTTTAAACTAGATGTGTATTTACTTTTTTGCTTCTTTTTCTTTTTAAACCAATTAGCACTTCCAGGTATAAATTTTTTAATAGATTTAAAAAACATCTCCTCTGCATTATTCCCGAATTTCTTCCGATATGTCTTAAGTACTTTTTTCCCAGTCTCAGTAATGCCCATAGCGTCCTTTCAATATTTCAATAGTTGAAATTAATTCCAGTCTCCCAAATCTTCTAAATCCATGAAACCCATAAGCCGCGACTCGCTAGCTCCGATAGCCATGTCTTCTTTTTCTGCGGCGACTTGGTCTTTGAACACAGAGGTTGACTTATCCCTCCATGCCCATTTGAAAAATTCATCAGCTGAACCAACCACAGGTGCAAGTCCTTCCTGGACTTCAGGAGTCAAACTCACGCCCGGCTTAGCTACTTGAATTTGATAAGCCAGAGCATCCATTATATCTTTAGTACATACTGGAGAATTCGGTACATACTCACAAAATTCCTCTATAAAATCTTTATGCTCAGGCTTGCAATGTATAGCCAGGTTTGCAGCATAAGGTTCAAGTCCACGAATCCTAAGTTCCTTAGAAATCGCCGTGGATGTCTCAAGTTCTCTTATCCTCATCCAGCCCCGTTTCTCCATAGCTTTGCGAAGGAAGTGCACAAGTGCTTTTTGATAATAAACTGTTTCTATGCCCATCATCTCCGGTGCAAATAAATTCCAATGCTTATACAAAAGGTCGATTACGGTGCTCGGGTCAAATCGCCCTACATCATAATGAAGTACCCATACATTATTATTAGTATCCCATCCGCATGTTAGTATAACGCCCCGACTCTGTCTCCCTTTCCGCTTACTCTCTGTCCAGCCAGCTAAATCAACAGTAGTGAAAATGCGCATGATGTCTGGCAACTCGTCTTTAGAAGAATATTTCTGCAACCAATCGCCTTTAAAAAGCATTTCTTCCGGCGCAATCGGCTTGAGCAGATACTGAGTAGAAAACATATAAGGACCTTGAGCATCGTAAATCATTTTCAGCGCTTCTTGGTCATATACCTCAGGCCATGCAGGTTTACATTCTTTCCAATTTTTCCCTTCCTCCTCAACTACACACGAGAACTTGAATACTTCGTATGAGCTCTCGTTTCTCCAGATATAATCGACCAAGTCTTTCTTTGCCCATCTAGTTCCTGTGTTGTGTATATGCGTATGCTTGCCCGGTACGAGCAAAGAAGTTGCGAGTTTGTGCCAACCGATAGCTTTATCAATATCATCTTGCCCTGGTTGTAGCTCCTGGTCACTGAAATCATCTTTTTTAGCATAGATAAGATCATCTTCGATAATGAGGTCATAATGCCGTGAAGTCGAAGCACCACCAATCCCTGCAGCCTCAAAGGTACTTTCGGTAAAATTATCACTTCGTCGAATACATGCACTATCATCACTCCACTTCACTTTCTTAAAATGCTCTGGTATTACATCAGGAAATAATATCTGCATCGCCGTGTTCCGCTCATATGTTTGGCGAACAAGGTTTATCATTTTATTAGCATTAGATATAACATAGCTCGCGATCAAAACCCTCATATTCGGTCCAAGTTGCCAGAATTTTTCTTCCCAAGCTTTATAATAAGGATACTCATTTTCCTGAGTCCTATTCAAAGTAATCCATATCGGATAAGCAATACTACTAAGCCAAGTTTTAACAAAAGACCTAGGCATAGTAACTTGCTTTCTCCTAGATGGCTGGGATAAGAAATTGCAGAATTTGCCGTGCAATTCTTCCGCAATATCATCATACCCCATCACCGCCACCGCAAAGCTAAACAAATTACTCAAACACTTCTGCCTAAGTTCTAGCCTAACTTTTTCCGGCATCCTTGTAATGTCCATAATAGACTTCTTTCTCAAACGGTGCGCTACCGCGCTTGCTATTTCTCATGAATAACTTTAATTTTCGATTTAACATTATCATTACCATAGCCTAGTACCCGCTCAAATCGGTCAGCCATTTTTTCAGTAACTTCAATCGAGGTAACAGTTCTTTTAACTTCTGGTCTATATCCAGCTCTGTCAAGAATGTCGCTTGCGACTGAGTTCTTTACAAAGTCACTTCCTGCATTCTCAAGTAAAAAAGCCTTAGTTTCTATAGCTGTAGTAGCTAAGTCTTTAATTCTATTCTCAACAGGGTCGCCGGCTACTATCTCAGTAGCTTTCTTATCAATCACCGTACTCACAAACTCTTTCTTCCTCTCTGCACGCTGAGCAAGATACAAAGGGCTATTCATAATCACACTTATCCTAGACGGAGTTAAGCCAACCTCATCAGCAATTTTCCCGCGGCTCCAGCCACAAAGGTCATGTGCTATAATAAGCTGAATAATGCCACGGTCATGCTTCGGCTGTGCATTTTTATGACTCTGACTTTTCTCACTCTGAGGTAACATTATTTTCTCCTTCTGCCTCTTCCACTACTTCTTGGTTTAGGGTCTCCCTTGCTACCTACCCTAGGTGTTCCACCACAACTACCTTTTTTCGCTGCCATCTTATGCTCCTTCGCTTTGTAAAGAAAATACGGCGAAAACATCAGGACTATCCTTTTGCTCGCGCCGTACTCTAGAGTTCACTTCCCTAATCCGTCGACTAGGGCGGTTATTTCAATTTTTGGAATTTCTTATTTTCAACTTATTAAATCCTTTAAAAAAGTAAATTTTCCTCTACTATAATTATACCACACTTTTTCAATAAATGCAAGTTTTCGTATTCCTCGCATACTCCGAAAGCTCTGTACGGACTCGGACTCTATGGGCTGAAAATAGCTCTCTCACATAATTGGGCTAGTTAGTAATATGACATAACCCGTAGGGGGGGAGGTGGGGTATACTAGAGTTGTTCCTTATCCTTTAGCTTTATCTTTTTGCAACCGTAGCGTCGTAGACACCTTATAACTCCGTAGGAAAATTTCTGTAATCCTATGTTGTGTAAAGGTTTGCAAGTTTAGTTTAGAGAGAGAAGCATTTTATTAATTGATTAGTTAGTCTGCTTATCCTTGTACTTGTGCAAGTAAGTCAGGGTTTGCTTTGAGTAGCTTAAGCAAATTGCGGTCTGTTTTCCTTGACTGTTTGCGGTTCTCTTTTTCCTCTGGTGTTAAAGTGCGCTCAACACTATGTCCATTCGCCCTCTTTGTTGCTTCGTTAGAGTTGTTAGCACTATCCTCTTTCGAGGTTTGGTTGACCATAGATAAAATCTTGGTTTCTCCTATTTCGTCAATAGCTTCCTCGATATTAGCATAAACAGGAAAGCTATATTCGAAGCTGTGCTTTGAGCCGTCTTCTTTGAAAGTGTATTCTCCGCTAGATTTTAAACTTTTCATAGATTTATTCTCCATAAGGTTTACACTTCCCTCTCTAGTATAAGTATACCATAGTTTGGGAAAATTACAAGGTTTATTTTAAAATAGTTTTACAATAATTGAATTGCAAAGGTTTGGAGTGTTACTAGAGTTTGGATATGCTTAGAATGGCTAGAATGGGCTTTAAAGGGCAGTTTAAGGCAGTTTATTGAAATAGTGATAGTAAGGTATGGGTTTGGAATAATATAGGCTTAAACTTTGCCTTGTGGTTTGGATAAGTTGAAAAAATAGTTCCACGCCGAACTCCTTTAATTGCAGTAGGTTATGTCTATGCGTGGTGTTGCTATATACTATAAGTACAATTTGCGGGCATAACCTCTTTAATCGCAAGCACTTAAAAAAGATACAAAATACTTTTGCAAAGTGTCGAGAATTCCACAAATCTCGTTTATTTAGGGCATTGACTTATAATATTCTTTTTATATATATTTTTTAAGTAGAACCCAGAGAAATACGAGTTATGTGGAATTGATAAGACTTTTCATAAGTATTGCAAGCTCAATGATAGCAATAACTTACAACAGCATTTTAAAATGGACTACACAAAGCCTCATAACTCGTTTAATTGCAACAGTTTATGTGTGGAACTATTTTTCTGACTTCGTAAATATCTTTATAAAGAGTTATTAAATACTAAATAAATTGGTATTTAAAGCATTTGTGTGGTATACTATATATAAGGGATAAGATAAGTAATTTCAATGACTTACGGCAACAAAAATAAATTGGAGTTTGGTACGATTATTGAATTGAAATTATTGAAATTGCAATCCTTGTTTACAACAAAGGATATTAAAGACGGCGACAAATTGGAATGCTCGATTACGCACTAAACCACCACAAGATATTAAGGCGGGCATAAATGAATTATGAAAGGAGGTGAGAATAATGAGGAAATTGGAATGGATTGAGGATATGAAGAACAATGGATATGATGAAAAGGAAATTGAAGAAGCTTTGGAATTGGAAGAAATGATTAGATAGGGATTAAGTAAGCAAGCACGATAGTGCACCGATGATGACGACTTGTATCGAGGAAGATTAGATTACATTAAAAGGAGGAGGGAATAAAATGATGGGAGCAAGTTATAAGACTAAAAAAGAATTAAAAGAACATGTTGGGCAACCTCTTAGGTATGTTGAAACTAGTATGTTTGGGCAGGAATTTGAAGAGAATGGAAAATTCTGTGTTGTCGGTCCTAGTCCATATAATAGGAAATGGTATGCAGAGGTAATAATGGAAAAAGGCTTGATTAAAAAGGTTAAGTAGTAAATAAGGAAGAATTGATAATTCAAGTATTGAAATAATGAAAGAGGCTTGGTATGGATATAGAATATTGTGGTAATAGGTATAAACGGCTCAATTTCGAAAATGCTTACAAGCAATCAAAGGAAATAGGAGCTAACACAGGTAATTTGCTTGTGAAGATTGAAATGCTTAGAAATGGATTATTCTTCGCAACCTTCTTTAGTGAGCCTATGAGGAATAGCACAGGGGATAGTTTACTAGAACAGTATTTATTAAATGAGGAGACAGAACAATGACATGTGTATACAAGGATGCATATAATATGGATTGTGAAGATTGTCAGCGTAAAGGGGAATGTGGTGCAATGGCAATGTTATGTAAAGAAGATAGAACAAGTGAGATAAGAGGGCACATCGTTATCGGCAATAGCGGAGAAAGGAGAGAAGGAAATGAGTGAGCTAGTTATTAAGAGAGTAAGCTATGGCAGAGCAAGTACACCGAAAGAGAGTTGGGAATATAAGGCTAGCTTTACAAGTAGTGTAGGGACTAGGAAAGAGTGGGCGAAATTTGCAAAAGGGGAGCATTTGAAGACTTTAGTAATAGTAGAGCAAGATAAGAGCATAGAAAGGCAGGAGCTATGAATTACAAAGTTATCGGGGAAACAAATAATGGGCGGTGCTCATGTGGGCATAGGGTGCATAAGGGCGAGGTTTATATAATTGCCAGGCTTAAATTTGGCTTGAGAAGTATGTGTACTTGCTGTGGGAGTATTTACAAGACAATATCTATTAAAGCTAATCAAGTGAGAACACTTAGATAGGGGAAGATATAATGGGCGAAACTAAAATTATCAGTGCTAAGGCAATGTTCAGGGCAGATACAAGGGAAGAGCGAGCAGACGGGATTAAAGAGTTATTTGACGGAGTTATGAAAAGTGCAGAAGTATTTGATATTGACAAGTCTGAGATGATTACAACTTTTATGCTTAGCATGTGTAAAATAATCACGGAGTACTCGGATAGTAATTTGAAAGCGGGATATCTCATTTCCCGCATGGGAGAAGATTGGGTGAGGACAGCAGTCACGCATCCAAGTGTGCTTACAGAATTGGATAAAAAAGTGCTGGGTGAGAAAGGATTGCTATGAAAATAGATAAAGGACTTATGATGCTTAGAAGGAGCTTGCATCCTTATAATTGGAATAGGCTTAAAGAGAGCCTTTGGCTAGACTTGAGAAAGCCCTGGATAAGAATTTGTGGGCTTAACTGCTTAGGTAAAAGAGCCTGGAATTGGTTTTTCACAAGGATTGGACTAGGAAAGGAGGAAATTTAATTGATAGAGAATGGCGGGAAATATTACAAATGCCTTGAATGTAGAGGTTATCCAGCACGCATTGTGGAAAAACACTGTGGGCTACGCATTGAACTAGAATGGAATGGATTATTCTATGTTGAAGCTAAAAGAGACGGCGAAATTACTAGGGAGTGTCCTTTTTGTGGCTCAACCTTGGTAGATACTAGAAAGGAAGGGCAAGATGCCAAAATCGAGGGAAACAGTGACATCATTATCGGCACAAGTGAGCAAGCTCAAAACAAGGGTAAAGGAGCTGGAGAACGGGATACCAAGGGAAATGGTAACTCTTTACCAAGCACCTTCTCCTAGGATTGAGCCAAAAGTGATTAATTTTAATACTTTGAGCTATAGTCAGCTAGCTATGATAGTAAGAGGACTTAATCCTAGTACATTGATGAGGCTTGCTCAATCTGTGCACGGACAAATGTACAGGATATTAAGAGGAGAATGCTAATGAGCTTTATAATCGGGCTAAATCAAGAGCATGATAGTGAGTTAGTAATGGTTGGGGAGCTAAAGCACAGAAGTTCAGCGGAACGCATTATGCTTGAGCTTTTTCGCAAATATTCTGTAGACAGGGCGAGGGTTATCAAGGTAAATCTTGCTGATGATAATCCGATAGAAAGATTTAACGAAACAGCTTGCTTGCAAAGGCTTTGTAAGCACAAGAATAAGCAATATACATTTGCACATCAGCTTATTTGCACAGACTGTATGTTGCATATCCGGGAATTTGACAAGGAAACTATTGAAGCCGAGGTATTGAAAGCTAACGAGGACAAAGAGGAGCTAGAATTTAGTGCAAGTTGGAGATGAGATTGTAAATGAAACTGGAGAAATAGCATTGGTTCATATTATGCTTGGTGATGAGGCAGTTGCTAAGAAGAAAGATGGGAGCCTGCTTACATTTAAGCTAGGCTCTGGCGATTGGCTAGTTTTTAAAAGCAAGCTGATTGAATTTAAGAGCGTGATTGATGGCTTAAGTGTCGAGCAATTGCAGGAGCAGTTGGCTAAGCTTAGGAGTAGTAGAGCCGGAGCGGTTATTAAAAAAGGAGGGCTGAGAGCTAGGAGGCAAAGTGAGCCAGCACTTTCTAAAGCAGACAAGGAGCTTATGCAGAAATTGAAATCGCTAACTCCTGAGCAGATTAAGTTATTAAAAGCTAGAGCAGGGGTAGCTTAAATTATACTTGCTCGCCTCCACGCCTCCTTCCTCGAGAATGTGGTTGGCGAGCTAGCCCCACCTGTGCTTGGCTACAACTTAGTGTAAAACTAGTCGACGTCTACCCCTAGGATTAGACTTAAGCCATGGTTGGTTTCTAGGATTGCAAGCGAGCACAGGACGCACTTATATATAGGAAATTAGTTAATTCAATAATTGAAATAATGGGAGAGCATAATGAAAGAGTCATATATTCCTGAGCTACTAGAATTTATATTTAATAAGCTAGTTGTATTTATAGCTTTAAGCATAGTATTTATTGTGATTACATTAACAGCATTGAGAACATTAGGAGTGCAAATATGAAGCGTAAGCCATTTACATACACATTCGGCGAGTTGATTGATAGACTGTCGATTGTGAGCAAGAAAGACCTGTACAAGCTTAAAGGAGCACGGGAAGAGCTAGATACTATTATGAAATGGATGGAAGATAAGGGTATGAACCCATACCTTCTACTTAGCATTATCAGGATTACTCAAGCCAACGCTTCTATTTGGGAAATGGAGCATCAGATGAGAATTTGTGATGAGCAATTTAATGATGCCGAGGTAGGGAAAAGAGCGAGAATGATAAGAAAGGAGAATATTACTAGGATTAGGTATAAAAATGAGCTGGATAAAGGAATGCATGTTGAAGAGAAAGTTAAGCATCTGAGTGAAGAGATTTATGAGAATTATTATGAAGAGGATTAAAAACTGATGGTCAATCAGGTGCTGTGGGCACCTCGTTATCTCCCTATCGGAGCTAGCTGGGGAGGCAAGCAATTGCTGAGGATAACCACATTAAAAACCTGGGGTGAAACTGATGGAGGAATACCCTACCTCCGTCTCCAAATTTAGAAAGGCGAGGAGGTGACTAGCATGACTATATTAATGTCATTTGGTATTTGGCAGTTTGTAATTGTTATTTTGAAAGCTTTGTTGTTTTAACAATGGAAGCTAAAAGAAAGGCGAGAAAATGAAAGTAAAAGTAACTATTGTATTAGAAGCTGATGACTTTGGTTGCATGGGCGGTTTAGCTCACGAAGTCAGTGATGCATTAAGAAGAGAAAATAGAACAGGATTAGTAGAAAAAGTTGACGGCGATAAAGCTAACTGGAAAACTAGTTACAAGAAAGTATAGGGGAGGTGATAACATGTGCAAACTATGTTCTGTGTATAAAGATAGTCATGCATCAATAGTGTTTAAAGAAGTAAATGGGTTTGACCAAAGTATTTCAGCACCAGGATTACTTGGCTTTAGTTATAAGTTTTGTGCTGAATGTGGGACTAAATTGACTGGGGATGATTGGGAAGAGTTAGTTAAGCAAGATGAACAGAAAAAATTTGATGAGGAGGTACCGTTCTGATGTTTAAACCTATGTTAGCAGTAGCACCAGATGACATCACCGATGTCAAATTGCCGGTTTATGCAAGTACTAAGCTTGATGGCATCCGCTGTCTATTCATTGATGGCAAAATGCTAAGCCGAAGCCTTAAGCCTATTAGAAATGGCTATCTTCAACAGAAATATGAGCCACTTAAGCAATATAGTAAAGACTATAATGTAATCCTAGACGGCGAACTTTATGGGCATGGCATGACATTCCAGCAGATTTCTAGTGATGTCATGACCACATATAAGCAGACTGACCAGAGATTAAGCTATTGGGCATTTGATTGCATAGTGGAGGAAGACTATGCAATGCCTTTTTATGCACGATTAGCTAACTTAATAAAGATAGTTAATATAGTACTATGCCCGATAGTTTATGTAGACCAAGAGCTGGTGAAGACACATGAGGAGATAACAAAGCATTTTGAGACAGTTCAAGAGTCAGGTTATGAAGGACTCATTCTTCGCCCAAGTAATAGCAGATATAAGCAAGGAAGAAGCACAGTCAAAGAGGGGCTTATGTTGAAAATCAAGCCTTGGCATACTTGGGATGCTCGCATAGTCGGCATTATCCAAGAGACCGAGGTAGACCCAGATGCTCCTAGAACCACTAATGAGCTAGGAAGAAGTGTTACGAGTAAAAAGCAAGATGACCGAGTGCTTATTGAAAGAGCTTGTGCTTTCTTAGTTACTTATGGTAATCAAATGGTAAAGGTTTCCCTTGCTATGACTCAGCTTGAGCGGGAAGAAGTTTGGGAGAATAGTAAGGACTATCTAGGCAAAATGATTGAGTATAAAGGGATGCTAGTGGGGAGTAAGAATGTTCCTCGGCATCCAATTTTTGTACGATTCAGGGAGGATAAAGAATGATACCTAACTGGCTCACAGGGGCGAATTTTCAAAAAGCATTACTCATTGCCTACACTCTCATATGTGTACTCTACTTAAGCGAGAAGAATTATGGCAAAGCTCTATATTGGTTCGGGGCTTTGATAATTACTTTTAGTGTGCTTGTAATGAAATGAGAAGCTAATGATACTATTTCTAATATTTGCAGTTTATATGCTTATCTGGTTTTTATTCTTATGCTGGATAGCTAGAAAGCTGGATAAGTATTTATGAGGGAGAGAGTAACAAAGTGAAAAAGAAAGGGGAGGTGGAGTAATGAAAGAAGAAAAAAGATGGTTTATAACTAAAGATGGGAAAAGTGTTAATTGGGTACAATCTTATATTAGAAAAAATATTAGCTATGATAATGGTACTAATCATTGCGTTGTTGCTATGGACAATAATTGTAATTACCCTGACGCATATGGATGCAGAATTGAAGAAGTTAATATTAAAGATTTTTTCAACTCAGTAAAAGAGGCACAAATGGAAATTATTAGGCGAGAAAGATTCGTTTAACAAAGGAGTAACAAAGTGAAAAAGAAATATAGAAAGAAACCAATAGTAATCGAAGCGATAATATTTGATGGAGAGAATTTTAAAGAGTGTAGAGAGTGGATAGGTGAAGATAACTATGATAATACATTAAAATACCCAAACATAATAACATCTGAAGGGGTTATGGCGGTGAACAAAGGTGATTACATTATCAAAGAACCATTTGACAAAGAGCGAGGGTTTTATCCTTGTAAGCCAGATGTGTTCAAAGCTACTTATGAAGAAGTAAAGGAGTAAGTGAAATTTTTGGAGATTTAGATAATATTTTACAATACTAAGGGGGTGAGTATGAACAGGGAACAGGCAAGGGATTTTATGAGTCATGGAGTTGATGGGTGTATTGATGAAAATTGTAAAGTTTGTGAAGCAACTAATTTCATCTTAGACCGAGAGCAAAAATTAACAGAGAAGTGCGAGAGGTTGGAGAAAGACATCCAAGAGCGTAAAGCACAAAGAATAGCTTATGCAAGTGAATTTAATGGAGATGAAGGTGCAATACATCAGGGTATAAGAAATCTTAAGACTAAGATTGCTCAACTTGAAAAG
>Ga0307990_1001305_pt1 | contig 21145 bp, 16 predicted proteins | sample EllFjometagen129_FD_203168 | JGI IMG/M metagenome (GOLD analysis project Ga0307990, IMG submission 203168) | Marine microbial communities from Ellis Fjord, Antarctic Ocean - #129 | ecosystem: Environmental > Aquatic > Marine > Unclassified | place: Southern Ocean | collected 2014-10-08
GATGAATCACATACGCCAGATCCTGGGTATTGAGAAAATCCACGCAACGTTTCAGCTTCATGGGCGATGCTCTATAAATCCGAGACCCACCTGGGTCTGCATCAGCATATTGAACATCCGTCACCACACCAAAAGAGAATGGCTTGGCATCTTGGCTCTGTGAAAAACGAGAACCACATCCTGTCAACAAACAACTATGTGCGACCAGCCCAGCCGTTGCGCTCAGAAATTCTCGTCTTGACAGGTTTGTCAATTTTGAAGTCATGTGATACTCTCCTGTTTTAATACCCATTGTCGTAACAGCCAACCCCTGCATTATACTTCTTTCGCATCGAACCTCAACAGATTGCTGTATGAATAAGCATATGATGCAGCATGTCCACCGAGTAAAAAACAAAACAGACATGGCAAAGCTAGGCCACATGGATTAATCTGTATTCTATGGAAACAAATCTAGTCGAAATCTGTGTGGCCCGTCTGCAATCTGGTCTGGCCGCCCAAGAAGGTGGCGCGGCCCGAATTGAGTTGTGCGACAACCTATATGAGGGGGGCACCACGCCAAGCTATTCAGCCATAAAGATGGCTGTAAAACTCTTGGATATTGGCGTCCACGTCATGATACGTCCCCGCGGCGGTGATTTTTGCTATGATGAACTGGATTTTGAGCTCATGCAAGAGGATATCAAGGCCTGTAAAAAACTGAAGGTCCAGGGCGTGGTCTTTGGCGTTTTACTACCAGATGGACATGTCGATGTGGTGCGTACTCAACGGTTGGTTGAACTTGCAAAGCCCCTGCCTACCACATTTCACCGTGCCTTTGATGTCACGCCTGATCCCCACAAAGCCCTGGAAGATATCGTCTATACTGGAGTCCACAGGGTCCTTACGGCCGGACAACAGAACAAGGCCCCCCTTGGAATGGACCTGATTCGTACATTGGTCAAGCAGGCGGCCCAAAGAATCATCATCATGCCAGGCAGTGGACTGAGCCAAGAGATCATTAAGGACTTTAGAGACCAGACCGGAGCCTGTGAATTTCATTTGTCAGCCAAAATGACGGTTGACAGCAAAATGACCTTTAGAAAACAAGATGTTTTCATGGGAAGCTTACCACAGATCCCAGAATACGAAATCAATGTCACCAGTGCCGACCTGGTTAAGCAAGTGGTGGCATTGGTCAATCAAGCCTAGTTGGAGCAGGTCGCCGAACCTCTCCAACATGCAAAAACTTTCTTGTGTTTCAGAACAAAGGTTGGATCTTGAGGAGTCATCATGACAAAACGCGATGTTGTCCGTTTGGTGCTGGAAGGGAAAAAACCACCTTACGTACCCTGGTCCATGGGCTTTACCGTAGAAGCCAAGGCCAAACTTCAAGCACATTATGGATGCGAGGACATAGAAGGTCCCTTGAACAACCACATCCTTAAACTGGGCAATGACATTGGCTTTTTTACAAAGTTGGGAAACGATCGAGTAAAAGATGTCTTTGGTGTAACCTGGAACCGCAGTATTGACAAGGACATCGGCAATGTTGAGGGGCAGGTCTTGGCAAACCCCACGCTCAAGGGATACGATTTCCCGAATCCCCTGGATCCACGCTATTTTTCAGATATTCCAGAAAAAATCAATCGCTACCCAGATCGGTTTCGCGTCTTCCAAATTGGCTTCTCTCTTTATGAAAGGGCCTGGACCTTACGAGGCATGGAAGCCTTAATGATGGATTTCATTGATCACCCTGAGTTTGTCCGGAATCTGATGAACCGTATTGCAGATTATAACATCGCTCAACTCCAAGAGGCCCTGAAGTACGACATCGATGCAATTTATTTTGGAGACGACTGGGGGCAACAAACCGGGTTGCAAATGGGGCCGACTCTCTGGCGTGAGTTCCTACGTCCAGCCCTTGCACGCATGTATCAGGCCGTCAAGCAGGCCGGCAAGTTCGTAATGATTCATTCGTGTGGGGATGTAGACGAACTCTTTGAGGATCTAATCGATCTGGGATTGGACTGCTTTAATCCGTTCCAACCTGAAGTCATGGACGTGTGGAGTTTGCATGCTCAATTCAGAGGACGGTTGGCCTTTCATGGCGGCTTATCAACTCAAAGAACCCTGCCATTTGGGACGGTACAGGAGGTACAAGACGAGACAAAACGTCTTCTGGATCTCGGGCGTCATGGCGGCTACATATTCGCCCCGGCCCATGATGTGGAGGGAGATGTCCCCCTGGAAAATGTATTGGCAGCCATTGAACTCGTACAGGATCAGAAGACAACATGATACAAGGCACATAGCCTGAAACCTGGATTACCCCGTGTTTTTCCCTGTCAGATTATCATGCCATTTAATTTGACAGGCACATGGGAGTAACGTTTGATGGCTAAATACGGTTTGTTTTTCTTCTCTGAATATCCAAATTCACCTTTGGACTGTGTCAGAAAATGAATTACGACCTGAATAATCCTGGTCTCACCAAATTGAACTCAACCTTTTCCACAGAAAGAAAATCATCCAGTTTGAAAAGGGAACCAAGACTCCCAAAGACCCTTGACAAAAGGCCTTACAAAAGTTAAGATGGGTAAAAATTTCCATTTTAATATTTAAGGATGGACACTTAGACTATGAATAAGCGAACAACACTAATTACCTGTACAATCAGCATTTGGATCATTTGCATCTGCAGTACGGCTTGGGGCATTGTGGACACGCGAGCCATTGAAACTGTGCGTGAAAAGTCTGTTCTCAATGCTAATGATCTACAAGCGATTGATGCGTTTGTCCTGGATGCGGTAGAGGAAGTGCTCAGAGCTCAAGACAAGGACTTTGCCACAATTGCCAAAACACGGTCCATTCTCATCAGCAGACAGCAGAGTAACGTACCAAATCAAAAACAGTACACGCAGCAATTCCTTGAATCAGTCCAAAAACATGTAGGCAGTGCATTAAAAGAAGCTCAAACACTGCCACCATTGCGTCGTACCAAGGTTGGAATTAATTTGCTTATTATGGCACAAGCCATGAATAACAAACTGATGATCACCGTGGCATTACCGTATCTTTCGGATGCCAGCAAGCCTGTCAGCTACTGGGCCATGCAACTGGCCACCAGTCCGGCGGCTTTGGCTGCCGTAAATGCTTCGGCACCTGAGTCCGAGCAACTCGTCTCTGAGTTAAAGCAAATTGCCCCTGTAGCGTCTCCTGAAACACTGAGCCTGATCATCCCCTTCGCAGCCCAGATCAATAATTCTGCTGGTCAGGAACTCATACTGTCCATTGCTGATTCACGTCTCAGGCAATACGCAAACAACACAGTGTCCCACGAATTAGCAGATATCAAAGTGCTCAGTGGCCTCTGCATCCAGTTTTATGCCAACCGAACCGGCAAAACACAATGCGCGCAGCGTTTTGCTCAGCTTTTGTCTTATGCTATTCAACGCTATGCCAAGAACCAAGCTCAACTTACAAACCAACAAAAAGAAGATCTGATTTCAATCATCGCAGAAACGGAAGAAAAGTGTCTTACCAAACTCACCAAAGAACCCCAAGCCGCACTGAAAAGAGCCCTGGAACGTGGAGACATGGCACTCTTGATGACAGAACATGACACTCTCTTGGGTTCAACCACAAAGACAGGCACGCTCCCAGAGCTACTTCACTTTTCTTACAAAGCCGGAAACATGGAGCAAAACTTTCCATTGGCGTTAAAATGACCGTCATGATGTTGGCGAAATGAAGCATTTCAGCAAAGTGGTCAGAGTTCATAGCTCCAGGTTCGCAGGTTACGTTTTTTTGCCAACCCAATCTGCGCCAAGCTGGCCACAGGTAGCCTTGATGTTAAGTCTTTTTCCATAGTCCGAGTAGTATAACAAAAAAACCCCTGCGTCACATGGACGCAGAGGCCAACTCGGAAAGAAACTTTTACAGCCCCCCCAATGGATAAAAAACCATCTTCTTGCTGCATTCGTATAGGGTTTTCCAACCCTCCCCGGCGATTTAAGCAATCAGGTCCTGCCGTTAAGCTGCGGTGATATCTACTACACATAAAATGTACAATAGAAATCCACCCAAGCAAAACACCAGCAAGCCGATTTTTCAGAAAACATCAAAATTTACATTATAGGGCAAATATCGCACGCTTACCCCGAGGTTCCACAACACGCGACTTCTTGCCTTCTTACCACCCCATCCTCTTGAGTTCTTTTCCCCGCCCCCTCTGACCTTTGCTTATTGAAATGCTCCCATATCTAGCTCTTCATCTGTAATATGATACTGCTCTTTGTACCGATCACGCATCTCAACGATCTCATTTAACATACGTTTGGCTCTTATCGCATACTCAGTATTGGGAAAACCCTGAATGATCTGACGTGCATATCTGACGCAGTTGCCAAAGGTCACCATCGGCTTTCGCCCTATCTTAAAGGACGTTTCCGCCAGTTCCCATAGTTTCTCTACTTCCACCAGTTGCGCCTCATTCAATTTGGCAAACTCTGGCAACGGTATGGACACTGGTTCTTGCTGAACCGATTCATTATTCACATCAGCTTCAATGGGCGGCACTTCATTGGGAGCCAACTGGATCGGTGCATTGAGAAGTTCGTGGTCCCTGGCGTCCTGTTCGTAAACATTGGCAGATGCAGCTCGGGTGCTAGTCTCTTCCTGAACAGGCTTGTCCGTCTTTTCCCCACCCATGAACTTGGAACCCACAATTAATACTGCCACAACCAAGACTCCTACACCTGCCACCTTCAGCCAAAAGGTATTCATAATATCTCCTTTTATGAGGACCATCTAAAGAATGATAACACATCAAGCAAACATCATACCACCGAGCAATTATTCAAGAAAGATATTTTCCAGATTTGCATAATCTACCGCCTTTGGCAATACGATTGAACGCCTGGCCCAATCAAACCTCTCTGTGAATGGAGCAGTCTGCTATACGCTCATTGCCAGGCACTACAAACGCATTGTGGCCCACCTTGTCAACATTGCCACGTCCGTGATCCTACCGCTGAGCGATCTCGATTACTTTGACGAAAAACGGACACAAAATTAAAACGCCTCTCACAGCTAAAGGCCACAGGGCAGATGTGCTGGGTGGCCTCTAGCTTTTTTATGATTTTACCACAGACCAACGCAATGTTTCCCCGGCCTTGAAAGGCAGGATTCCGGAATACGATTCAGGGACAAGCCAGGGCTGTCTTTCCAGGTGAACTTGCTTTATGGGGGGCGTGATGCCATAGATCTTTTGTGCAAAGCCACTGACAAAGTCAGGCAACAGATCCAGTCGATCCACCCCTTCAAACAGCTCCACCAGCATGGGCAAAGCCACCGGTGCAGAAAACACCCCCGCCGCACACCCACAACACTCTTTTTTGTGCCGAGGATGCGGCGCAGAATCAGAGCCGAAGACAATGCGATCATGTCCTGCAAACACAGCCTCGCGCAAGGCCTCACGATCGCGAGGCGTCTTGGCAATAGGCTTGCAAAACAGATCCGGTTTCATCATGCCGCCAATGACATCATCCAGCGTAATCAAAAGGTGGTGCAGAGTCACAGTGGCAGAGACATTGGAGAACCGATCCAAAAACTCAATCGCATCGGCCGTGGTAATATACTCCATCACAAACCCTCGACTCTCGCCATGCACCAGCAAGGAAATATCCAGCTCTTCCATCAGAGCCACAGTGTCTCCAATCTGGTCAAAATCGACGACACCATCGTCACTCTGGGTGGTTGCCCCGACAGGATACAGTTTGATCCCCAGAATGTGAGCACGCATGGCCAGCAGCTCTTGTCGGGCATATGACTTAAAAAAAAAGCGTCATATAGGGTGTAAAGACCGCCTCTTTGAAAATCTCGGTAATCGCCTGTCTGTAGGCTTGAACCTTTGCAAGCGAATCTACAGGCGACACCAGATTGGGCATGATCACACCGCCGACAAAATGGGCTGCACTCAGGGACGCCACACCTCGCAACATATTCCCTTCACGCAAATGAAGAAGCACTCAAACAGGATGGTTCGCGCTGCAATGGGATCACCCCGTTGAAGCGGCTCAGATCATATACAAGGCATGATCACCACAGTGAACTTGCTCTATAACGGTCGCGAAGTGGTGTTTGCCATGCGTCAGGGCGAACTGGTCGCCTCCAATCCGGTAGCACATATTCCGGACATTTCACGCCACAAGGAGGAGAAGAGCAACTACCACCTGTATCGAATCAATATTGATGGATCCGAATTGAGACAACTGACACACGGCACGTACAACAACCTCGACCCCTGCTGGCTGCCCGATGGCGGCATCGCCTTCATTTCGGACCGAAAACCGGCCTATGCCTATTGTTATGTGGTGACATCACCTGTGCTCTATCACATGGAACGTGATGGCTCCAAGCAAAAACGGCTATCCGCCAACTACCTCATGGACTTCACGCCCTCGGTCCTGACCGACGGGAAACTTGTCTATACTCGCTGGGAGTATGTGGATCGAGCGGCCTGCCCCATTCAGAGTCTTTGGACCATCAATCCAGACGGCACAGAACTGGCAGGCTTCTATGGGAACCGTGTCATTTCACCCGGTACATTCATGGACGCGCAACCGATTCCTGGGACAAATCAGGTGCTTGCCACAACCACAAACCACAATGGTTCCTGTCACGGAGGCATTGTGGCCATTGATCCTGCCAAAGGCGCTAATGCACCGGAGGCGATCCGTAATCTCACGCCAGAAATCGATATATATGCACATCGCGTGGGCGGCGGACCCTGGGGAAACGGCATGCTGGACCGCCAAATCGGGGGCACCTACGAAAAGCCCGTGGCCATCAATGCCACTCGGTTTCTGGTATCCAAGGGTGGTACAATCCAGCTGCGTGATTTTGATGCCCACGTCACCTCACTGCTCTTTCCGCAGGATGGTATGGGTTTTTACTCTCCCATGCCAATCTGTGAAACCGTCACGCCCCCTGTTGTGACAGGCAATTTTATGGATCACACCACGGAGTTGCCCGAAGACGGCAGCGTCTCCGGCGCCTGGGCCACAGTGTATATGCAGGATGTTTATAACGGAACCTCATCATCAAATCACAAAGCTCACCTAGGGAGCCGCCGCATGATGCCATTAACTCTTGACTCAACGTTGAAAAACGTGGCGTCACGGCGTTGCGCCAGTTGTCATGAGAATGACATTCCACAAGAATTTTATACGCGTGTCGAGAAGCCAGAACACAACAGCTTTCTGTTGGCGCCGCTTGCCAACAAAGCCGGCGGCACCCAGCGCTGTGGCAAACCAGTCTTTCTGTCCACTGACGACCCGGATTACCAGCGGATTCTCAAAACATTTGAGCCCATTCATGCTTTGCTAAAGGAACGCCCCAGGGCTGACATGCCCACGTACGAGAATTTCTGCGAAGACCCTTCCATTTAGACTTGGGGATGGAGAAACAGGAATAATGAATAAATGAATGGATGTCGCAAGTATTTAGCAAATCCAAGTATTTACACAGTCTAAATGTTCGGCTAGTCTGTGTGTGAAAAGAAATGGAAAGGACTGCGATTTCGGTCCAACACACTGCCACAGCAACGACAGCAAAAAGAAAGGTTTTTGGTCATGAATAAGGTATTGATTGCACCCAGAAGATACGTACAGGGAATCGGCGCTCTGAAAGAAGCAGGAAGCCTGATCAGTGCACTGGGCAAAAAGCCTGCGATATTGTGGGACGCCACGGTAAAGAGCATTGTCGGTGACACACTTCTGGCAAGCCTGAAGCAAGCTAATTTGGATGTTGTGGACATGGACTTTACCGGGGATTCTACAAAGGGTGAAGCCGAACGCATTGCAAAAGTCCTCACAAACGAGGGTGCTGACATTGCCATTGCTGTGGGCGGCGGAAAAACACTAGATACCGTGAAAGCAGCTGCCGCTTCAGCTGGCACCAAGGTGGTCACCATCCCCACCATCGCGTCGAACGACTCGCCGACCAGCTCCTATACCGTATGGTACGATGAGAACGGCAACTGCACTGGCTTTGAAAGCTGGGGCGTGAATCCTGATCTCGTGCTGGTGGATACACAGGTGATTGCCAATGGCCCAGTCTCTGCCTTTGTCGCAGGCATGGGCGATGCACTCGGCACATGGGTCGAGGCTGACGCCTGCTCACAGGTCACAGCATCCAATCTGGCTGGTGGCACCTCCACCCTAGTGGCCATGGCCGTGGCGAAATTATCCTACGAAGTCCTCATGGAGAACGGCATAGACGCCATGAAGGCAGTTGAAGCAAACAGAGTCAACGAAGCGGTTGAAAACGTGGTTGAAGCCAATGTCCTCATGTCAGGCCTCGGATTTGAAAGCGGTGGGGTCGCCACAGCGCATATGGTGGCCAACTGCCTGCCGTCATTCCCTGAATGTCACGGTCTGATGCACAGCCACGAGGTTGGCTATGGCGTGATTACCCAGCTCTGCCTGGACAAGACATTTGACGCTGAAGAAAGAAGCAAGATCGTCGATTTTGAAATCGCCATTGGCCTGCCCGTCACATTTTCCGATCTGGGCCTCAAAAACGTGGATCGTAACCGTCTCAAGACAATCGGCGATATTTGTGGTGGAGAAGGATCTCTCTGTGCCAATCATCCGTTTGAAGTCACCTCGGACGATGTGGTTGACGCCATGATCGCGGCGGACGAGCTGGGACGTGAACGTAAAAGAGCTGCAGGGAGGACTGAATGAAATTGCGTTCGGATATCTGGAAAGACATCAAGAACAAAAAGGGCTGTCAGGTGCTCATCCTCGGTGCCGGTGTCAACGGCACCGGCTTGTTGAAAGATCTGGCTTTGCAGGGGATCGACTGCATCCTGGTGGACAAGGACGATTTCACTGCTGGCGCAAGCTCAAAATCATCCAGAATGATACACGGTGGCCTTCGCTATCTGGAAAATGCTGAATTCAAACTGGTCAGCGAATCCGTGGCCGAACGTAATCGACTACTCAGAAATGCGCCCCATTACGTCAAACCGCTGAAGACAAGCATCCCCATCAACTCATGGTTTGATGGACTGATAAAATCACCCATGGTATTTTTGGGTCTACCAGTCTCAGTGGGGGGACGCGGCGCTCTGATCGTAAAAATGGGGCTCACCTTTTATGACATCATTACCGGAAGAAACAGAGCCACGCCAAAACACTTCTTCACCTCCAAGAAACAATCGCTCCGGGAAATTCCCGGGCTTAGAACCAACATTGCCTGCACAGCCACCTACTGGGATGCATGGATCAGTCAGGCCGAACGCCTCTGCGTAGACATGATTAAGGAAGCATGCGCAGAGAATCCCGACTGTACAGCCATCAACTATGTGACCGTCAACAAGAGCGACAAGGACACAGTCACCCTAATTGATCAGGATTCTGGAGAAGAAACCACACTACAGCCCGAGATCGTCGTCAATGCGACTGGCGCCTGGGTCGACTTCGCCAACAAGTCACTCGGCCTCACGTCACATTTTATGGGTGGCACAAAGGGCTCTCACCTTGTGATCGACAATCCTGAACTCTACAAGACACTGGGCGACAGGATGGTGTACTACGAACATGAGGACGGTCGAGTCTGCATCACATTCCGTTTCATGGACAAGGTCGTAATGGGATCTACCGACATCAAGGTGGACAACCCGGATGATGCCGTATGTGATAACGATGAAGTGGACTACATGATCAGCACACTCAAAAGCGTGTTCCCTGCGATTTTGATTTCCAGAGAGAATATTGTATTTACCTTCTGTGGCGTGCGTCCCCTGGCCTCATCAGGTTTTGAATATACCAGCAGAGCGTCCAGAGCACATCGCACGGAAATCACCGAGCCTGACCCGGATCGCAGCTTCAAGATCTACAGCATGATTGGTGGAAAACTCACCACCTTCAGGGCATTCGCCGAACAGACAGCCGACAAGATACTCAGTCAGCTCGGCAAGTCACGCATCAAATCCACTGGAGAACGTCCCTATCTCGGAGCAAAGGATTACCCTGCTGACAAAGCAGCCAAAATACAGTGGATACAGAAGGTTGTAGCGGCTGGCGCAGTGGACAAAACCTATGTGGAACAGCTCTTCAAGCGGTATGGCACCGAAGCCGAAAAACTCGCAGGCAATCAGGACGCGTCCTGGCAAACACCACTGAAAACGTTACCCAACTACAGCATCGGTGAAGTAGAACATATCACCCAGACAGAATGCATCCTCCATCTATCTGATCTTGTGCGTCGTCGAAGTGTCATCACATTCCTGGGTCAAGCCACAGAGAATGTGCTTCAAGAACTCGCGGAGATCATGGGCCCAAACCTGTGCTGGGACGAACCACAGCGAAAACATGAAATTGAAATGGCCCTGACAGAGGCAAAGGACGGAAAGTAGGACTCATGGCAGAAATGACGTCAGGAGAACGAGTAATGGCAGTGCTTCGCAGAGAAGAACCTGACCGCATCCCCCATTTTGAGTGGATTATTGACACGAAGGTGCGGCAGGCCATATGCCCGGGATGCTCCACAGAAGAGTTTACTGTACGTATGGGGCTGGATGCAATGCTGACAGCACCCGATTTCAAATCAGAACAGGTCGCGCCCAACCAATTCAGAAACGAATGGGGCATTGTGGTGGAAAAAGGAGAAGAGCAGCATTCAACTGTGGTGGAAACTGTGATAAAGACACCGGATGATTTAAAGGGATACGAACCACCTAATCCCCACGCACCCCACCGCTGGGAAAGCCTCAAGCAACTGGTGGCACGATACAAAGGCGAATACGCCATTGGTGTTCATCTCAATGACGTTATGTCCATACCGAGAAATCTGATGGGATTTCAGGAGCTAATGATGGGATTTTGCCTGGAACCGGAACTCGTCAGGGACCTGGTAGAGATGTCCGTTGACCTCAATATCGAACTGGCAGCCGAGGCTGCGCGTCATGGGGCTGATTTTGTATTTACCGGTGACGATTATTCAGCCAGTGAAGCACCCTTCATGTCACCGGATGTGTTCCGGGATTTGATGTATCCAGGATTAAAAAGAGTGTTCCAGGGGTTTCGTGACCATGGCCTTCCGATCATCAAACACACTGACGGAAATGTCATGCCCCTACTGGATATGATACTGGACGCTGGCATCGACTGCCTTGACCCGATCGACCCGCTCGGCAATATGGATATCGGCCAGATGAAGCGCGACTACAGCGACCAGATTGCCCTGAAAGGCAATGTCAACTGCGCCACAACACTGGTGAGTGGCACCATTCAAGATGTTGTCAACGAAACGCTCGATGTGATCAGGGCTGCTGCTGACGGAGGCGGACTAATCCTCTCTTCAAGTAACAGCATCCATTCATCCATCAATCCCGCCAACTACCTGGCCATGATTAACACCATTAAAGCCTACGGAAAATACCCCATCACCCTTGATTTTGATGGGTCCAGTGCAGGAGAGGCATTTACCTGATCAGTTCAAGTCTACCCCTTAAAGGTGTCAAATATCGTATGGTTGATATGTTTCAGAGCCGGATAGATGGCCTTGTGAATTTTGAAAAGCTTGGCATATTGTTTGGTGAGATCCTTATTGGGCTGATACTGCTTACCTGACTTTTTCACCCGATCGTAGGCCTCGTCAATGTCTTTATACAGCCCCACGCCGACACCTGCGAGCATGGCACAACCAAATGGCGTGGCGTCTTGAATCTCTGACACCTCCATCGGCAGACCCAGCATGTCGACCTTGTTCTGTATCCAGAATTCGTTTTGTGCCACGCCGCCAGAAATCGTGATTTTGTCAAGCTTACAGTTCAGGCTGGCCTCCATAACCTCTATGATATGCAGGAACTGGTAGTTCAACCCTTCAATCACAGCCCTAAGCATGTCCCCCTTTGTCACAGTATTGCTGACACCCACAAAGGCACCGAGAGATTTGTTGTCGTTTACGGGACACCCTGCTGCCGACACATGGGGCAGAAACATAGCACCGGAAGCGCCAGGTTTTGTGTCAGCGAGCCATTGAAGAAGATGCTTCCAGACCACGCTGCCGTCTTTTCCGGCTTTTTGCTCTGCTTCAAATCCAAATTCTTTTCGGAACCATTCGAGAGACTCACCCGACACAGCAGCCCCCCATGCGGAATACATATTTTTGACCACATGCGATTGCATGCAAATGCCTGCAGCACTGATGGCCGGATTTAAAACAGGTGAGGGCACTGCAGTCGAAATGATTTCCCACGTGCCAATGATATCCAGAAGGCGACCAGGTTTGTACACGCCAATGGGCAGGGTGCCGCAAATATGGTCGTGCCCCCCCAGGACAACCGTCGTGTCTGTTGAGAGCCCTGTCAAGGCCGACGCCTCTGCGGTAACTTTGCCAAGGACTGTCCCGCTCTGAGCAGGATCTGGCAAGAGTGTCCTGTCGATGCCCGAGGCACTGAGGAGTTCATCTGACCACGTCTGTGCCTTCTGATCAAACAACAACATACACGAGGCCATGCTGTAATCCGTGACAATCTTTGCACAGAGTTTATGATTGACAAAATCTTCTATCAGAAGCCACTTGTCAGCCTTCTTCATGATCTCCGGCTCATGCTCAGTCATCCAAAGAATACGCATGGCAGCTGTAATCGCCCATGTGGGAAATCCCGCTATTTCGAATGTTTTCTGAGCCCCGACGTGCTTGTCCCACCACTCGGCCTGTGAAGCCGTACGAGGATCATGCCAGCTGATGAATGGATAGAGATGATGCCCATGTTTGTCAATGGGTACACCATCCATGCCCATGCCTGTCACAGCAACTGCCTTGACCAGAGAGGAACTCTCAATGGCAGACAAAGCCTCTTTGGAAGCGGCCGCCGCACCATGCCAGATTTGATCCGGCTCCCAGATCACCCATTCCGGATGGCCATCAGGGGTGATCTTCTCCGTGGGTCGACTGGCTGAAGCAATCCGGTTGCCGTCCAGGTCGTAAATCACCGCCTTGAGACTCGTCGACCCAAGATCAATCGCCATTAAGTAGTCCATTTTTTTCTCCTAAGGTCTAGACTGTCACCCTACAGTCTGTCATCAGCCTGATTCATTTAGATCTTGGGAAGGCCAACATTCACCTTGCTGCCACAGTCGCCCCTAAGGGTTCTGATCCTGAACACACGACCCGGAATCCCACATTAAACACCTTCTGATAGGGACGATACGCCAGACGGAATGCTGACCTGGCTCGCTTGGGTCGCTCATACCATGATCCACCACGCACGACTCTGTCTTCTGGTGAGGTTAGACTATTCCGGCCATCATCATCACGATAGGGGTACAACCTGTAGGACGTTCTGGTCCATTCACTTACATTGCCATGCATATCATGGAGTCCCCAGCAGTTGGGGCGATATTTGCCCACCGTACTGGATACAAGCGTACCATCATTAAAACGCATATCCCTGGGGATCCAGTCGTCATAGACCGTGGCATTCACCAGGGGTGCATAGACCTGGTAAGGATCATCCGCGAATTCCCTGAGTTTCTGGTCCGCCATATTTCCATAAGAGGAAAAATCTGCATTCAGATCGCCAAAGGAAAACGCATTGTCCGAGCCTGCCCTGCAAGCATATTCCCACTCGGCCTCGGAGGGCAGTGAGAATCGGTGCCCGGTCTTACGACTGAGCCAGTCACAAAATGCCACGGCCTCCTGCCATGACACACGTACCACAGGCTGCTGTGGGCCATTGAGGGGGAAGCCATGCACACCAAACTGATAGGCATGCTTGGACTCGACCCGACTATCGTGTCCAGCATCATAGCGGTGATACTGTTCATTGGAGATTTCAAACTTACCCATCCAGTAGGCCTCGGCGATCTTTACAACAGCACAGGGCTCCTCGTCAATGCTTGGCTGACCATCGGTGTTGCCCATGACGAATTCACCGGCTGGCACACGGACCAATTCCAGCTTAACGCCTTCACCCAAATCAATCGTCCAGGACGTGTCCCCGGCCTGTGTCTGGTACTGCTTTGCCGTGGCCTCGTCAAAAGGCCATTTGGGTGAGGTCACTTTGTCATACTGCTTCGCATGGGGCACCTGATCCACCGGTTTGGCCGGAGGTAAAACCACGGCAGGAATGATCTCCATGTCCACGTTAATGCCTGCGTACAACTCACGTAATTCAGCCTGTCTCTTCGAAAGTTTCTTGGCCCGGTCCCCGACAATCTCATGCCAATAGCCATGATAGGGCGCATTGAGGTCTATCCATGTCACAAGTCTGTCCCAGGCTTCAGCATCAAGGTTGACACCATAATGTCCCTTCTTGAGCATCTGTACCAGTTCAGTGGTATCCGCATGGTAATCCAGCGGTGTCAGGAGGTGGTAATCGCTTTCAATACCCGGCCTTCGCACATAACGGTGCAACCAGTTATAACTCACAGAAAAAGACTTGCCGCCATCTGGCCCGGCATTACCCGGTGTCACAGACTTCCAATCACTGATGAATTTCGTACCCCTTAAATCCGGTATAGACTGGCCCTCAGCCACCCGTTGAACTGCCATAGATGATTCGGGATCGTGACAACTGAGGCAGTGCTGATCCAATACAGGCTAGACTTCACGTTGGAAGCTGAAACCACGTGTAGGCCCATACCAAGGGGTGATGCTGGACGGCTTGCGCTGGGCCGCTATGGTCTGTTGAGGAGGAGGCGCCATATTCTGTTTCTCATGACAGCCCACACAGGAAAGAACCTCTCCCGGCATGGCTGTCATCCAGCTTCGCATGACCTGCAGGGCCTTGCCCTCTGCATCCAAAGGTTGAATGGAAATTGGCGTATTGGCAGGGATTACAAAATTTGCAGATCCGTCTGTTTCCACTGGTGCAGTGCCCAGGACGCGTTTGATGTCCCACGGACCATCCATGCCCACAGTCCCCAACAGACCGCCCATCCCCCGATAGCTATAGTTGTAACTAAACACTCTGAGCTTTTTGACGGCACCGCGTGGCACGCCCTTCAGCCCTGGCCCGGCATGAACGTCGGCCAGATAGACCGTAGCGTGTTTGCTGTTAGGATCGATCCTGTCCGGCATGATCGGAGGGCGTTTGGTCTTCTTTTTGGCCACTGGCTCAAACAGGACATAACCCTTCTCCTCCTTCAAGAGGAGCATGTTATCGAAGATATCCACCAGATAGACACCCCAGAGAGAACTGGGCGTGGGTTTTGCAGACACCAGAAAATAGGTCTCGCTCAGGGGGTAAGGGTGCAGAAACTTGGGCCAGGAATCATTGACCAGTTGATCCTTAATGGTCGGATCCACGGCTTGGCCATAGCCGGGTATACGCTGTACCACACCCGACGCCTCATGGCGATTCACGCCCGGATCAAAGACAACCATCTCACCCATACGCGCCACACCATGATGCCCCGTGACAATCCCCACCACCTTCGTGGGGTGATCAGGAATCGCCTTGGCATAGAATATCGAATTGGGCCAGTAGGAGTTGCTACCGTAGTACTCCATCTGTGAGGTCCCATCAGGATTCATATGAAAGAGCATTCGCGTATTGGAATGCGGTGTATCCGTGTATTCCCAGCGCTGGTACAGTACCCTGCCGTTGTTCAAGAGCGTGGGACACCAATCATGGTCCTGATCAAAGCAGAGTTGTCGCACACCACTGCCGTCGCCATTCATGAGGTACAGGTTGGCCACGTGACTACTGCCCCGCACACAGGGCACGCCCGTCATAGGTGCCGTTGAATCGTAAATGATGCGTCCGTCGGGCAGATAACACGCATCATAGTTGTCCACATCATTCTCCTGGCCACGCGTGACCTGCACGAGTTCTTTGCCATCGATCCCGATCTGCCATATCTGCCAGCGGCCATGACTGCCAGGCATGGAGAAGAGCATTTTGTCAGCATCAAAGTTCAAATCAAGGTCACCCACAAACTCTGACTTGGATGGGCGATAGAACGTGGTCAGCGCCTTGTCCAAATCTGTCAGGGAGAGTGTCGCAATTTCATTGTCATATCCGGTCGAGGCAGTGGAACAGTTACCCTGCCAATTCGCAGGCAAACCCAGGCGATTGGCCGATCGCTTGACCAGCACAATCTCATCAAAATCGATGAGTGGATTGGCCAGCAAAGCCCGACGTTTGAGGGCCATGATTTCCTCCAAACGCTGATGGGCCTTGGGACTATCTTTTAACAGCTCAGTACGGATATCAGGCAATTCTTTGGCAAATCTATCCAGCTGTGCCAGATAGGTATCAGCTTTGGGGTATGTATCAGGGTAGGTCCGTCCCAGATCCTCAATGGCTCGTTTCAGAGCCGGAATATTGAGAAGCTCCAAATTCTGACGCATGGCCTCCTGCTTTGCCACAATGCCGGCCACCTTGGCATACAGGAACACCCATTGGGGACTATCCGGGGTCTGCCCCTTATCCGAAGCCAAAGTAGTCAGTTCACCCCACAACGCCGGTTTCGGGCCTATCCTGTTCAGCATGCTACCGATAATCTCTTGTGCGATGGGCACATCATCCACATCAAACCTAATGGTCCCAGGATCAGCCTTAGCCCGTGTAGACCACTGACTGATCGAACTCTGTCGCGCGGGTTTACCCAGGGCCAGATTCTTCTGGGTGTCTGCCACACCGTAGACTTCAACCTCACTCAGATGCATCCAGGTACTGTCTGCGATCTGTATGCGTACAAAGCGACCGGTGCAGTTTTTCAGGGTAATGGCCAGGGGTTTCTTGTCATACGATCCGCCAAATAAACTGCCATCGTGCTTGTAAACATCCTGCCAACTTTTGCCATCGGGCGAAACCTGTAATGTCATGTAGCGGGCCCGCTCCTGGGCACCGTCACGATTGAATACCAGCACGCGATCCAGGACATGGGCCTGCTGTAGATCCACCTGCCACCAAGGATTTTTCTGCCGCTGCGTATGAAAACCAAAGGCCCCGCTCTTGATGCCGTCAACAGCACCGGCGGCATCCGCTTCAACATCCCCTCGACTACGGTTAATCAAGAGTCGTACCCACTCAGTTCTGGCTTCCGGATTGACGACGGCCTTCTCATCGGCTGCCTGCACATCAGACGTTTCGAGGAGACAGATGGCCACAACAAGGCCTAGAATAAGATACCGTAGCAACGAATCCATGACGAACGCCATTTTCAATGTTTTCATAGAAAAGACTCCTTTAGCACGAACACGTATATAGAAAAAATATAGCCGTGCTCAACGCAAAAGGCAAGGTATGGCTCAAAAATCTTCAGAGCTTCAGCCATTCATCTGTGCGTTAAAGAGCATAATAAAAGAGGCTCTGAAGACCTGCTGAAAAAGGAAATGAATGGCCTCTAGTGGCCCCCGCATCCGAGGTTGACACAACAATGGTTGCGACATATCAACCTGAAAAATGGTATAATGCACCCACAGAGAGGCATTATGATCTATGATGGGCTACTTTGTGATCGGGACTCAAAAAGAAGCTGAGGGTGAAGGGCCGGAAGAGTGATGTGTGAAAAAGAGAGATCAATGAAGACAATAGTGCTGTTTTTGGCCATTGGATGTGGCGCAATAACCGGAGGATGCTCTCTCACATACGGAAATGCCAAGTTAGCTGATCTTAACACTCTCAAGGTATTGAAGAAGGGCGAAGCCACTAAATTTGATGTATATGATCAATTGGGTCAGCCGCACGACGTTTCCTACGCAAGGTCCTCGCAGCTGTGTACATGGGAATATTATTGGACTAACATGTCCATGAGCCTCAGAACATTCATCCCCTACGCTGGTTATGTGATCGGCGGATATAACACAGACACCACCAATACAAAGTTCATTTTTGATCAGAACCATACCATGGTGGACTTGCGTTACACCAAAGACCGGCGACACATAAATACATGGTCCACGATTGGCTGGTTAGTCAACAGATCCGAACAGACGAGTAGAGCAGATCGCGTTAATCACGAAATGGAAATATATGATCTGCCTCACAACAAAAAAATAACCAAGGATGCCACAAGACTGGATGCCGTTAAAAATCACGTATCCCAGGATAAGCATTAGGAGCAAAGGACAAATTCGGGTTACACTTGCACAGGGCTTTTTCACAGCGTAAGATGGCATCATGCGATATCTTATGACAAACGGCATTGTGTTTTTTGGTGGTTTTGCCATTATGGTTCTGGAAATCATCGGTGCAAGGTATCTGGCCAAAGATTTTGGTGGGTCGTTTTATGTGTGGATCAGCCAGATCGGCGTCATTTTAATTGCCCTCTCCCTGGGATATACTGTGGGAGGCGTGTGTGCTGATCGTTTTCAGCGAGCCAGCCTACTCGCCTGGCTCTTGGTGCCCACAGGCATCTACGTAAGTTTCATCCCCCATTTTGCGAGTGGTATTCTGGACTGGATCATCATGCGTCATCCACAGGAACAGAGCATTCCAGCCATCTGGCAAAAGCTGGATCCTGCTCTGGGCAGTGCCTTGATTTTTTTGGGGCCCTGCTTTGTCCTGGCCATGCTGTCACCCTATATGATTCGTTTGGCCGCCCGTAATCTCACTCACGTGGGACGCATCAGCGGCCAGATCTACGCAGCCAGTACTGTGGGCAGCATTGCTGGGGTGTTTGTCTCCGGGTACATTTTGATCGGCCTCTTGCCTCTGTCCCAGATATTTCGCATCTCGGGTGTGTTAATTATACTTCTTGGCGTACTGTGCCTGTTCATGGATCGCCAGCTAAAGCCTGCGGAGACTCTGCCATGAAATCACTCAAGCTATGGATGTTACTGACCGGGCTATGTCCACTAATCCCGACGTGGGCCACTGGCGAAACCTTGGTCTTTGAAACAACGTCACCGTATCATCACATCAAGGTGGTCGATCAAAATGGAATGAGAACCTTACATTTTGACAATACTTTCCAGAGCCAGATCTCACTGGACGATCCCTTGAAAGGCCACTTTGAATATACGGAGTATTTTCATATGCCCTGGCTATTGAATGACCAAATCAAAACCGTGCTCATGATCGGTCTGGGTGGCGGTAGCGTTCAGCGTGCTTATCAGGCCTATTGGCCGCAGGTCAAGACTGAAACAGTGGAGTTGGACCCTAAGGTGGTAGAGACAGCAGAGGCCTATTTCCAATTCAAAAAAACTGATCGTATGAAAGTTTTCCTGGGTGACGGTCGGCTACATTTACGAAGAGCCCGAAAAAGCTATGACCTCATCATATTGGATGCCTACACGGCCAATCGGTACAACTCATTCATCCCCTACACCCTGGTGACAAAAGAGTTTTTTGAGTTGGTCAACACGCGCCTCACGGATCAGGGTATACTTGCGTACAATGTAATCGGGAGTGCCACAGACAAAAGAGAAAATCTTGTCGGATCGATTTACAACACACTAAAAACGTCTTTCCCACAAGTCTACCTATTCCCCGCAGAGGACTCTTATAACGTTGTCATGGTAGCGACCAAATCTTCGCAACGTGTCACAAAGCGTCTGTTAAGACAGAAGCTCAACCAACGAACCACCGCATCTCAATCCGGTTTCCCAAACTTCGAAGAGCGCCTTCAGCAATTCAGAGCCGCCCCTCCGGCAAGTGTTAAACGGTCGAAAATCATGACTGACGACTTTGCCCCTGTAGACGGCCTGATCAGAACCCGCTAAAATCGAATACTGACGATCACGACTAATCTGAACGACCTGGAGATCCATTTCTCTTCGCACTGGCTCGCCAGTTGGCCCCGTCATTCAACGCACCACCTGCCTGGCTGTCCAGCACCAGAGGAATGAGTGAATGCCCTGAACCATCCGCATTCGAAGGCCAGCCCTGGCCAGCCTGATAGGCAAACGAGACAATATCTGTGCCGCCCCGCGACGTTTGGAGTCTGACCTGTTCTCCACCATTGGCTAGATTTTGTGTATAGGGACCAGCAAGAAGCACTTGAGAATCCAGAGTGTATCGTCCACGAAATGCAGAAAAGTCTGCTGTTTTTACCCGCACAAGATATCCCAGAGGCCCAATCTCAGTGCCCGCCGGAAATGTATAGTTGATGCCCTCAGAGAAAGTGACACCACCCAGGTCTAAAGGTGATGTGTCGTTGGCATTAAACAACTCCACAAAATCAAAATCACTGCCTGCCGGGGCATTATACATCAGCTCTGTCAGCTTGAGATCGGCCAGTAAAATAGAAGCCGTATCTGGCTCAGATGTCATGAACTGGACAGGCGAAGACCAGTGGCTCCATCGCCCCGTCATATCCTTGGCACAGACTCGTACCCTGTAGCGTGCATCCACACGGACAAGATGAGAACCGATTGTCATAGCACGTTGGTCTTTGTCACTGATCTCCTCTGACTCCCACACAGATTCTATCTCAAATTTGGGTCTTTCGCCCGGAACCAGGGGCAACTCATGTTTCAAAGTGACTTCTGCAATACGCCACTTCCAGGCAGCAAATGCATAGGTACCGCGGTAATCGAGTGTTTCAAACAAAAGTTGATTTGTCGGATACAAATCCAGACCCACAGGCATGCCAACCGGTATGGCTACAGGCATACTGGGGATGCGAGTATCCAAAGCAAGGGCATCCAAATACGCGTCACGTCCCTGTTTCCCGGACACGCCAGAATCTCTTGAGATGGAGGGCATGATTGAGTCATTGCCTCCTGTCCAACTCCCCCCTATAAAGGCAAATCTTTTCACAGAGAAGATACCAGTATACCATCAGGGGCAAGATAATTCAAGATGACTGGAGAAGGAGGGCATACTCAGCTGAGCTTGACCTGACCTGTACCTTCGGTGATTTGGCCTATGTGATAAACTTTTTCACCATGGGTAGCCAGGGATTCAGCCACGGCCTGGGCTGATTGGGGATCTACAACCAGAACAAAACCAATGCCCATGTTGAAAACACGGTACATCTCATCGGTTTGGACAGGTCCATTTTTCTGAAGGAATGGGAAAATGTCAGGAACGGGCCAAGCATTGGTGTCAATAAAAGCGTCACATGTATCGGGCAACACGCGCGGAACATTGCCGACAAGTCCCCCACCTGTTATGTGGGCCATGGCATGAATCACTTGGTTTTTCCTACGTTCTGCAAGCACCTTAACCACGGGCTGGACATAAATGCGC
>Ga0307990_1001306_pt1 | contig 21144 bp, 16 predicted proteins | sample EllFjometagen129_FD_203168 | JGI IMG/M metagenome (GOLD analysis project Ga0307990, IMG submission 203168) | Marine microbial communities from Ellis Fjord, Antarctic Ocean - #129 | ecosystem: Environmental > Aquatic > Marine > Unclassified | place: Southern Ocean | collected 2014-10-08
AAGCAGCGGCCTGGTCATGGTATTGATACGCAGTCGCGCAACCCAGGGCATGCGAAATCCGCGCGACGCCAACTGCTCGCACAGCGCGAGAGCTTTTTTGGGATTCTGATTCCACGTGTCGTCCACGAAATAGAGGCTGTCGGCTATTCCCTCGTTTTGAAGGCCCATCAATTCATCCGCGACTGCATCAGGAGCACGGTGCCGGGCAACGCCGCGTGGCGTTGAGCAAAAGGCGCAATCGTAAGGGCAGCCCCGAGTCATCTCCGCGGACGCCAGGCGACCGGGCAGCGCCGGGTCCCTGTATGGCGTAGAGCCGAGCGCCTGTCTGTGAAGCAGCGGCAGCGCGTCCAGGTCGGCCACAGGCAGGGGCGGCGGACCATGAATGATTTTGCCCTCGCGCTGCGCGGCGAGACCGGGAATTTTCGCAATATCTCCGCCGTTTTCCATGGCGCTGGCCAGGGCGGGCATCGTTTCGTCGCATTCTCCCTGTAGCACGAAATCCACGTTGCTCAGTTCAGCAGTTTCTTCGGGGAACCAGCTTGCGTGCGGTCCGCCAATGATTGTTTCAAGATCGGGGATGGCGTTTTTCAATGAGCGGCACATGCGCCACGCGTCCACCATCTGCGCCGACGCCGCGCCGATGCCGACGGCCTGAACATCACGCTTGCGGGTTTCCTCGATAAGCCGGGCATCGCTTGCGTCGTGCGCATCCGCGTCGAAAACTTGAGCTTCGTGCCCCGCATCCTCCAGCGCGGCATGCAGGCGCAGCAGTCCCAGGGGCGGCATGACAGTGCGGTCCCGGAGGATTTGCGGCGCTTCGGAACGCATCGGCTGTTTGCGTATGGGGGTCAGCAGTAGAATCTTCACGGGCCTGCCTCCGCGCCGCTGACGATGGAAGCCGCCAGGCCAGCCAGTTCTTCAGCCTCAAGGCGGGCAGGTTTTCCTTGCGGTCCAAGTAGCCGCATCGACAGCGATCCAAAAAAAGCTCCGATGTCCGTAGCCAGGTAATCGATTTCAGCCCAGCAGGGGCGAAAGCATTTTGAACAGCCGCTGCGGTTTTCCTTTGCGCGCCGTGGCCAATCTTCAAAAAGAAATCGCTTTGCAAAGCCCGCAGGCTCTACGCTGTCGGAATCCTCAAACTCGTGGCAGGCGGCGATGCGCGCGTCGGGCCCAATGGATAAATACAAGGCCCCTGCGCGGCAGCGCCAATCGACGGGTTCGCCGAGCAGGTATTTTCGCGAGTTGTCCAAAAACTTTTTCGAGTTGACGATGCCGCCCTGGCCGCGAAACCCTATCAGATTTCGATAAGCCTCGCGCAAGCGATCCCGATCTTCCGCGCCGAAACGAAGTGAAGCGTCGCCGGTGAAAAAATGATGCCCCTTTTCGATATGCACGGGAATGAATCCTGCGTAAAAGCCGATAGCTTTTGCAAAGCGAGCCACGTTTATCAGCCCCGAAAGCGTCTGCGGCGTCACCACGGCGTTCAGAATGTGGATGCCGCCGCCGGGGAAATGCGCCTGGACGTTGGAGATGCTTTCAAACTTTTTTTGAAGGAGACCTTTGCGATCTTCCAGATCCGCTTGAATTTTTTCATCCAGGCTGTCTAAGGAAATGGAAATATCCTTCGCGCCCGCTGAAGCGATGTCGGCGATCATTTGCGCCGATGCGGTTGCGCCGTTTGTCAAAACCCGCACGCGCAATCCCTGCTTTGCGAAAACTTCCACGACCTTCGGCAGGTCCTGGCGCATAAAAGGCTCGCCGCCGCCTAGTGAAACCGCCAGGCATCCCAGGTCGGCGATTTCTTTAGCGGCGACCGCGAAACGTTCCGGCGTCGCCTCGGTCGCCTGGTTGGCCCTTGCGGGAATGGAACACATCCGGCAGTGCATATTGCATCGATGCGTCACGCCGACATGCGCGTAGATCGGGCGGTCCTTGAGCGCCAGTGCGCGCGAAGAGCGAATTTTGCGCGATAGGCTCATGTCGACTCCGACGGGTCGCGGCGTGCGCCAAATTCACGGTTGAAAAGCAAGAAGAACAAAAGATGCACGGCGCTCAAATATCGTTTGATATCCGACCAGCCCCGCATGTGCCTGAGGTGTCGCCATAGCACGCTCGGTCGTAGCATGAAGGATCGGTAAAAGCGGCCTTGCCACTTCACGAGTTCCTCTTTTGTCATCCCGAAAGGAACGAACACCGGTTCCCAGAAACTTGATTCGGTCAGGCGGTCTTCGGTTTTTAGAACGCCGTATTTTGGCCACAACTCACCTTGGACCGTGTTTTTCATCGGCGTGTTGAGCTGAACCGTCACCTCCATGAGCGGCAGCGCTTTGGCGAAAGCGATGGTGCGCCGGATGGTCTCCGGTGTTTCGCTGAAATGTCCGAGCATGAAAAAAGCTTTGATTTGCAGTCCCGCCTTGTCGCCGGCGACGGCGGCGCGGCGGATGTGTTCGAGGCTCTCGCCCTTGCCGATCAGTTTCAGGACCGCCGGGTCGCCGGTTTCAATCCCCAGCCGGGCGCGCCAGCAACCGGCCTGTTTGAAAAGCCTCAACTGCTCTTCGTCCACGCTGTCGGCGCGCAGAGTGCACGTCCAATCCGTTTTAATTTTGCGCCGGATGATTTCTTCGCAGATCGCCGCCGCGCGTTTTCGGTCGGAGCCGAAAGTTGAATCGAGAAACGCTATGCCCTTTGCGCCGTGCTCCTCAATGCAATGCTCCATTTCATCCACCGTTCGCTCAGCGCTTATGGAGCGATAGCGGCGACCAAAGACGCTTTTGTCGCAAAAAACGCAGCCGAAGGGGCAGCCGCGAGACGAGATGATCGGGATCTTCGGCAATCCGCGATAATCGGCGGGAATGGGTTTGTATAAATCAATTTTGAATAAATGCCGCGCCGGAAAGGGAAGGGTATCCAAATTCTCTATCAGGCGGCGTTTTCCCCGCATGATGAAATTGCCATCGCCGTCCGGCAGCATGAGCCCATCGACGCTTTCCAGAGGGCGTCCGTTTTCCAGAGCCTGCAAGGCATCCGCGAAGGCCAACTCGCCTTCACCGGGGATTCCCGCATCGACGGGCAGGCCGCGCAGTGCTTCTTCTTCCCAAGCCGAAAGGTGCGGACCGCCGACTATAAGCACGGCTTCGGGAAAATGCCGGCGCATCTGCTGAAGAGTCTGCACGGTGGAATTCCAGGAAGTGGTCAGGCCGGTGACGCCGATGATGTCCGGCGCAAAATCAGCGGCCCTCGCGATGAGCCGCTCCATGGACAAAAGCTCGGCGGCGGCGTCGATCACGCACGCACTGTGGCCCTCTCGCTCGGCCACCGCGGCCAGATATCCCAGCCCCAGCGGCATGCTGTTGTAAAACAGCCGCGCGATCAGCGGCCCGCCGCGCTTCCTGGACGCGATGGGCGGATTGATGAGAAGCACTCTCATGTCCTTAGTCGATACTCCCTTAGACAAAGACTAGCCAAAGACATGTGAAATTTCCAGTGTTAAAGGTTTGGAGCGCAGGGTCTGGGATTTAGGGGCCAGGGTTCAGGGTGCCGGAGCAGCACAAACCGCTCCTACATTCTGACTTCTATCTTCCAGCTTTTGAGATCTCCATTGCGTCGCGTTCCATTGTGCGTTTATTATCATAACTATAGACGCGGCAACGCAAAGGGGATCATGAGCAGGCCTACCGACATTATCACGACGCTCGAGCAGTCGCTCAAATCCGTCCGCAAGGGCCGACTTTTCAGGCGGATGCGCGTTTTCATCGAGTGGCCGAATATCGTGGGCGAACTCAACGCAAGGATGACGCGGCCCGTCGCCCTGCGGGCCGGCGTATTGATGGTCAAAAGCGAAAGCTCCGCCTGGTGCGACAGGCTGCGGTATATGGAGGAGGATCTGCTGAATAAAATTGCAGAGCACATCGGAGCGGGGCATGTACGGCAGATTCGCTTTATCACCGGGCAGCTCGATCCCTGGCGCCCTGCGAGCAAAGCACCTTCTGAGCTTGCGCCGCCTGCCGACATGACAGCCATCGACCGGGCGCTTACGCAGCCGTCCATCGACGGCAAAGAGGAATTGAAAGAAGATTTGAGGAGCTTGTTGAAAACGTTGCAATCCAGAAATGAAAGCCGCAAACGCCAGGCCGGAACATGAGCGCGAGCGATCAATCTTACCGTAAATACCTTTGGGTGATTTATCTTCTGATCGCTTTTGCCGCGGCGGTCACTTATCGCCACGCTCCTCAAAGCCATTTCCAGTCTGAGATTGATGTTATCCGGGCCAACGCCGCCAGGACCATGGCCGAATGGGCGCCGAATTTCACGGATACGGCCATGATGCTAAACGCCCAGGCCCTGGCTTCGGGGGAAACCTTCATGCCCGGAACCTGGTTCTATCATGGCTTGGTTATGAAGCTCTTTGGTCCCGATCCCTCCTGGCACTTTATCGCGGCTCTATTCATTCACATGCTGGCGGCCTGGTCCGTAGCGGCGCTGGCCGGCGCACTTTACGGTCGTGCGGCCGCCGCCTGGGCGGGGCTCATTTTCGTCCTTCATCCGGCACTGGCCGGTATTACGCCCGGCTTCGCCAATGGTCCGGCGATGCTGGCCCTTTTTTGGATCACGCAAGCCTCGCTGCGTTATCTGCGCTTCATTCAAAGCGGCGAACTAGGACAGCTTATTGCGGCGATGCTTTGTTCATTTTTGGCGGTATCCACCGACGGCATCGGCGTCTTTGCCATTGTCATGATTCTTTGCCTGGAAATTTTTTTCAGGTCCATAGGTCAGCGCGCACCGATGCTCAGTCGCGTTTTTTCATTAACGGCGTGCATTGCCTGCGCAATCCTTTTTTACCTGGCCTTAAGAGTCATCGGAGTTCCCTTGATTCTTGAGCATGTCCGCGGCGGTCTGGACTTCGCCGGAATGTTTCGGGCTGTCATCTTCGGATTCAAGGCCATGAGCATTCCATCCGCCACAACCGGTGGACTTTCCTTAGCCGCTATCATCATTTCAACGGCGCTTCTTCTGGCCGGTGTTTATAAGGGCCTGGCGGATTACAGCCGCTTTGTTCCTGTTGTGGCGTTTATCCCGGCAATACTCATTTCTCTTCCTTTTATTTCGGATCCGGGCTTTCCACATCCTGATACTGCAGTCGCATTTATTTGCCCCGCGTTGTGCTTTTCCCTGATCATCGGCGACCTGATTTCCGGGATCAAAAATCGCTACGTCCTTGTAGGCGCTTTGGCTTTTTGCGCGAGTTATTTCAGTTCGCAGACCGCTGGCCGCGTGGAGCTTGCCGTTGCTCGCGGTCGCCAGATACGCTTGGTCGCCGACGAGATCAATGAGGCCTATCAGACAATGCCGGGCGAGGCGGACATTTATCTGATCGACGACGGGATCGACTCGATGCCCCTTCTGGTCGGGCACCTCGACTTCGTTTACCGATACGGATTGACGCATCAAACCCGCTTCTCATTCGTGCATGGCGGTTTTCTATTTTCCGGCGACGCCCACTCGCCGGTGGGAAAAATCGACAATGTCATGCGCTTGGAAATCAACCGGGCCATGAGCCTGATCGGATGGGACGCCACGCACGACGGGCTGGTTGTCCTCAATCCGATCATCACGGGGAAAATGACAGCGGCTGAAAGCCTGATGGATCAAAACGGGAGAAGGGTTGAGCCTTTTTCCCTCGGCGGCGAAGGCGCTGTCAGGGCTTGGCGACCCGTTTGCGGCGAGGAGTTGATCGCGCCCGGCCCTCGAACCTATCGCTGGTTCATCGAGGCGCCGATTTTCAGACTGCATCCCATCGTCGGCAGGAAGGCGAAAATTTTTTATTGAAGATTCGTTGATTGGCTATAAAACTTAAGCCCCCCCCCTTTTCATTGGATGCAGCCTCGTGCTAATAATGATGGGTGAAGTACATTGATCGACGGAGTTGGTATTGGAATGGGGCGAATGCGCATTGTTTTGATTGCGGTCGTTTCACTGTGTTATTGTGCTCTTATAAAAGACATCAGCAACTAAAGGGGGATTGGCAACATGGGAAAAATCGATTTCGGCAACGCGTTTTCCAGGGGATGGCAGGGATTCACGGCCAATATCGGCACATTAATCATCGGTACGCTTTTGATGGCGATTATCTCAATGACGATCATTCTCATACCGATCATGATGGCAGGCTTTATTCATATGTGCCTGAAATCCGTTCGGGGTGAAAAGGTCGAGGTCGGCGATGTATTCGTGGGATTCTCCGACTTCGGGAGATATTTCGTCGGCGGATTGCTGATGATTGCCATTAACGTACTGGGCTTCCTGGCTTGCGGCATCGGCATGATTGTCACCAATGGAATCACGATGTTTCTTTTTGCGCACATGATCATTAAGGGCAAAGGCGCCGGAGAAGCTCTGGGGGATTGCTGGGGATATTTCAAGAGTGACTGGCTGATGGCCATCGTACTGGCTTTTGTGTCGTCATTCATCTCGCAGGTTGGAGTCTACGCCTTTGGTGTGGGAGTTTTGCTGACGGCGCCTTTCGCCATGTGCGTGGTGGCGGCTGCGTATTATGACGTTTTCGGCGGCGCTTCCGCCCCGGCAATGGCGCAACCGGCTACGCCGATAGAGCCCTAAATCGACGAAAAGGGTTCTTAGACCACTGATTCACGAACAGTGGTTACAGTCCACGCTGCCTACAAACTGACGCCTACGGCGGGGCTCAATTGGGAGCTGCCGCCAAAAATACTTAATTCTACATTCCGTTATACGGTTATTTCAGGGGTGCGACGTAGGGTTTGATATTTTCTTTTTTACCGATGGCGTCAGCGAATTCCTGCGCGCCGGCTTTTGTGGCGAACTTGCCCACGCGCACTCTGTGCCATACGCCCTTGCCACCCAGATCGATCTTGACCACGTAAGCTTTGATGCCCTTGGCAAGCCATTTCTTCTGGCGCCCCGTCGCTTCCGCTGCATTCTGGTGGGCGGATAATTGCACCGTCCATCCGCCGCCAACCGGGGGCGTAGGCGCGGATTGGGCAATTGGCTTCGCCGGCGTGCTTGGGATGGGCATCGGAGTGGGAGCGGGCGTCGGTATGGGAGTCGGCTCTGGAGTTTCGAAAATTGGTTCTGGAGTAGCGGGAGTCGGTTCATCCAAAAGATTCACGGGGCCGGGCGCCGGCGTTTCGACGGAACCTTCACCAGGCATTGTCGGCAGGACATCAAACTGCGTGGGCGTTGGCGCGCCGAAATCCGGCGTGGGCGATGCCTTTTTGGCCATTTCGGGCCCTTGCATCTGCCCCAAGCCCTTGCCTACGACGACGCCCAGGGCAAACACGATGGCCAGCACAGCCAGAACGCCGGTAAACAGGAAAGCAACCTGCCTGTTGTCCAACTCAATTGTCAATTTATTGCGAAATTTTCTCAGGTCACGCATTGGCGAACCCCAATTCCAGTATTTGCATTAAGTACATAGCATTTGCCGGACCGACCGACAAGACGTGTAATGGCAATCTGGGCATTGGATGGACCTTTTTCGTTTTTGCACAATTTTTTCTCAGCAAAGCGGAAAGCTATAAAAAATTATTCTCGTCCATGGCCTCTCAGTCAATTTACATAGCTTCATGGCGACTTGAGGATTTTCGCGGATGGCGGCGAGTGGCAAAATTCTCGCCCCCAAATACCTAAGAAACTAATTTAACTATGTGCAAAAAAGTACTTGATTTATATAAATAAATTGATTATACGAATTTAAGGTGATAGTCAGGCAGCCATAGGGTGCATTTTAGAAGAGAAAGGCAGATGGCGAGGACATGAGTTATCTGAAGCATTACGGATTCCAGTTCGAGCCGTTCAACAACGCTCCTGACCGCCGCTTTTTCTGGTCCGGCGCTGATTACGAAAGATCGTTGGCGCGACTAAAATTCGTGGCGGACCGGCGACGTGGCCTTGCCGTATGCACAGGTCCCGTGGGCCACGGCAAGACGACCCTGGCCCGTCGTCTTTACGACGAACTTCCCGAGCGGAAATTTCACAAAGGCCTGCTCGTGGTGATCCATAGCGATGTGACGGCGCAGTGGCTGTTGCAGAAAATTGCGGGAGTTCTGGGTGAGAAGGAACCCGCCAAAGATAAACTGGAGCTTTTAGGGCGCATCCATTCGCGCCTTCGCAAAATACACAGTTTGGGTAAGAAAACTATTATCCTCATTGACGAGGTACAGATGCTCGCAAGTCGCGAACTCATGGAGGAGTTTCGCGGCTTGTTAAATTTTGAAGTTCAGGGCTTCAAACTCATCAACTTCATCTTCTTCGGCCTGCCGGAGACGGAAAAAGTGTTGGCCCTGGATCCGCCTTTGCAAAATCGTATCGCCGTCCACACACATCTGAAGCCTCTCAATGTCGGCGCATCCATACGCTATGTCGCGCATCGAATCCAAACCGCCGGAGGCGATCCGGATATTTTCTCGGACAGAATTTTACGCCGGGTTCATGCTCTCTCTGGGGGCGCGCCCCGCCTTATCAACACGCTGTGCGACAATCTATTGCTGGAAGGTTTTCTTGCCGGCGAGCATTCCCTCACCGCCGCCCTGGTGGATCGGATCGCCGAGGAGATGGGATTGACGAAAAAGAGCGGCTCGACAGTGCTTGATGAGTTGTTCGGCGATGACGACCAGACAAAGGTTAGAGCCGAAATCGACATGGACTGGAACGTCAGTTCCGGCGACGACATCGACCAGATTCTTTCTTTCCTGGATAAATAGTATCGTATTGCAAGCGAGCCGGAATTAATACAATTGCATGTTCTGTTTAATTATTTTGTCTAAACTAAAAACGCTAATTTTTTTGTCGTATTCCATAATAAAGTGTTTAAAACCGGGATTTTTCAGAAGGCTTTCTGGCAGAAATCTAACCTTTCTTAGCTGTAATTCCTTCCAAATATAATTTGGAAAAGTAAATGGCCGAGCAAGAGGATTACTATCTCCGCACGCCTGGATTAGAATTCCTTTTTGCTCTAGCGCAATTGTTTCAGGCTCAAGAATGTTTGAATAAATCGTGCTTTGATTTTTGTACAAGCAATAAGTGATCACCCATTTCTCATTTTGCGACAACGAACCGAGAAACTCCAATGCCTGTTTTCTGATTGCTCTGCTGTTCCAGTAACTGCTAAACCACGAATAAATACTCACCACCCAAAGAAAAAACGAAGCAAGAGTGGTGATGCTAATCCAGCCTCTGTACTTGATAACAATGTTAGTCAAGCCCAAAGCTTCCTTCATTCCCGCGGTAGCGGTCAATAGAACAAATCCCAAAAGGAAAACGGCGAAGAAATGCCGAGCTTTCAATTTCATTGCATGAATTATCGCCCCAATGATGTCTTTCATAAAATGGATGTCTCGTTAGGCAACTAATTCCTGGAGAGCGTCCTCACGGTTGTTCCAGAGAACTGGCGTTACATCATAGCTTTTCAGAGCGTCAACCACATAGGAAGAAACGGCCTGTTCCTTATCATTCAACAAGGCAAATATCTTTGAATCCGGCGCACGAACTTCTTTTGTGTCTATCCAGGCAAAGGCAAGCGATTCAGCCGTCTGCCGGTTTGGGCGGTTGATTGACTGAAGAATCCGCTCAGGCCTGTTCCGTGACTTCGGAATCACAAAGTCGAAAAGGTGGTCGTAGCCCGTTTTTCCAGTGAACTTTACGCGGGGAGTGAAACGTATATCTTGCGAGTCAAGCCATGTCATGACATCTTCGTAGAAAATGCTGGCTACCATTGGAGTAGCCAAATAGAACATGTCGTTAATCGCAAGCATGGCTTGGATCAGATTATGTTTTCTGACAGCGAATGTTTCGGGAGTGGCGACGATCTGCAAGGCATGTTCATGCAATTGCACGCCAAAACCGTTCAGTGTCATCTTCAATAACTGCTGACGCTTCGTGCTTTCGAGCTTGCAGCCTGTCTGCTCAAGATCGTCAATAATATAACTATCATCGGTGAGAAGGAAGCCGCCATTGTGTTTCTTGGCATAGATCTGGAGGTAGTCGTTATGGCGGTCCAAATAAGGCGTTGTGATTTCCACCCAGTCCTTCACTTCCCTTAAAACGGTTCTATCCTTAAGCCAAAAGATGTATTTATCCAACAGATTTTGAATGTCTGAAATCATTAAAACAAAACTCTAAGGATGTTGGGTGTTTGAGTAATATTACAATAATCCATGAATTCCGTAAGAGTTTGCCAAAGGTCCGTGAGGTTGGTGAATCGATCCTCCGGAATCGGGTACGCCCATTTGGAGCCAAAGCCTTCTCGATATAAGTGGAGATGCGGTGTTGGGATTTCCTCGTCGTCGGGATTGCGATGCGGGGGTCCCCCCAAATCCAACCGGATTAGCGGAATGATTTGCCTGGCGCGGTTTTGGTACGTTATTTTTTTTACTTCTATCGAAGCCCGCTGAAGGTCCAGACGAAATTTTTCTTTCTTATCAGGCGAAACAAGCTCAATCGATTGTTTTTCACCGCGCATTGGAAAGTCCACCGGGTCATTGTTGACAGCGTGTTTTTCCATGGTGATCAGAGCATCGGCCTCTCCCTGCGTCAAGCTAATTTCAGTCATTTTTTAATCCTCTTTCTGCATCCCTGTCTGAAATCGCCAGTCGAAAAAAAAGAATAACTTTCCAAATATACGACCACATTAGCTTTCATGAGAAAAAGCGCAAGACCACATTCCGCTTTCACTCAACTACAGCGTTAGCGACGCCCTCTGGCGCTCAGCGGCGGCGCTTCAGCCTTGACTCATCGATGGGTTCAGCTTTCATTTCCACTCCCGTCGTCATGAGCCAGCCATCCTCGCTCGCCGTGTCGAAGTCCCAGACATCGCCGGTCCAGCTAATCCAAGCGCGATCCATGCCGTGAAAAACCCAGGGACGCTTGTCGCCGAACCGTATCAACCCGTTGCCGTCAAGGTAGGCCTCCCCGGCGTCCAGGGTTGATGCGCCGGGAATCATCAGTGTTTGGGCCGTTGTCGTAAGGTCGAACAGACCTGTCTGCGCGGCGTTGAATGTTCTCATCCGATTTTCCGGCTGCGCCAGGATAAAATCATTTTGCTCGCCTTCGACGCGGGCGGCGGCCATGCCTTCTTCGCTCAGCCAAACGACGTTGCGGGGCGTTTCATCGCTTTGCGCATAGGGTATGGCAATGCTCAAAAAGCGCCCATGCGTCGTGGAATTAGTATCCCGGATGTCGAGGCTGTTGTGTTCGATCATCTGCATCCAGTGAAAGCTGTGGATATTCATCAGCACTTCCGCACTGGTCGGTCCGGCGGCGGAGGCCACGTGCACGCGCACGGCCGACTCGCCGGGCATCCATATGCCGCCGTCATCGGTCTGCGTGAAAGCGAAACCGGAATCTCCCCCGGCCTGTCCGTGCCACAGCACGCCGAAGTTTGCGCTTGTTTCACTGCGCATGTCGTCGGCTACGATGAGATAATCGTTGTCGGCCCAAAAAACGGTCCTGGTGAAATCCGTATTTCTCCACCGGCTTTCGCCGGTCACGAAGGGCGCGGAGACCTCCGTCATGCCGTCTGTGATGAAAGCGTCTTCTGCGTTGGGCAAAAGATCGATTGGCGTGGGGGGAGCGTGGCCGTCCACGGTCGGCACGTTATGATGTTCGCCTCGGCGCACCTTTTCGTGTTCTTCCCAGGCGATGTAGCCCGGATCCATCAGCAGATATTCGCCCCTGGCGAAGTAGGACAGGGAAAGATTGTCGGCGTGTTCGTGACCGCCGCCCGCATCCCTGGCCTGACCATTTTCCGCGATAAATGCAAGCCATGAATCATCGCTTTCCCATCCCGAGCGGAAGAAGGCATTGCCGTCGTCGGGCAAAATAAAATGGGGGCCGAATGTCTCATCCGGCGGCGTGACTTCCAGAGTGTCATCGTAAAAGGCGATGGCTTCGACGTTGAGTTCGGAGCAATGCGTGGTGAAAAGCGGATTAAAATCGTCGTTCAACCAGTCCCAGGCCAAAAGACCGTCATTGTAACGCGCCGCCACGTGCCCGTTGAAGTATCCCGCCGGATGGGAATCGTCCAGGGCCGGCGTGGCGCCGTCGGGCCTTCGAGATTTCACCTTCCAAAGGTGCGTAGCGTAGTTTTTCGGATGATCCATGGGATTGATGATGTCGTAATCGCTCCATGTGCAGTTTGGCCCAAGCACGCAAAAATCCCGCCTCTTCAATGTGACGTCCTCACCGATCAAGCGGTCGTAGCTCTGAAACATCGGCAGGTGGTTAACCCCCGAATAATCGGCGTATGAGGGACCTTCCGCGACCACGCCTCCATCGGTTGTCTGCACTTCAAAGACCACATAATACGTCTCGCTCATGCCCCAGTTGAACCACTTGTTCGCATCCTGATGTTGATTGAAGGTCATGCCCGCCGCTGCGAAGGCCGCGGCCACTTTGGTGCGGTGGTTGTTTTCGTGAGCGGCGGGAACTACGGCGAGAATATCAATGAAGTCATGATACCATGTGGCGATCAGGCCGGTCAGTTGCGCCTCGATGGCCGCCAGTCGCGCTGGATCAATTATGTCGGCACCGGCAAGAATATCGTATGCGTAGCAATATCCTTCGACTGCCTCGGCAATATGAATGTCGCTGCCGTATAAAACGAGCAAATCCCCACCGAAATCCGGCGCCGAAGCCTCAAGCGCCTGCGCCGCGCGGTCTGCCATATCCTCATCCTGATCGACCCAGGCGACGAATGCAGCGGCCTTGGCGATGTTCGACAATGCGTATTCGCGACCGGCGTTGTATGGATCGGGCGGGTCGGCGCTGAAGCCGCCGTTGGCCCGGCTGCGCACCCGGCTCATGAGCGTCGTATAGGGCCAGCGCGGCAGGCGCTCCTGGATCATTGCCAGATCGTCGGCGTCAAACAAAAGCCGGGGATGCTCCGTAAACTCCGGATGCCACGGACCGGTTGGCTCCGGATCAGCCAAAGAAGAAACCGGAAGCGCGATAAGAATAAGCAGTATCCCAAAAGTCAGTCGACGCATCAAAGCCCCCCCGTTTTCCCAAAAAAAATCAAATATTTGATCCGCCTGTCCGCCTGACGGCGCGCAAGGATGAATCATTTCATTGGATAGCATGGATTTCAAGGGAAAAAAACATTTCAATATACTATTGGACTTGCATTTCAAAAAACAAAGAGGGATAATGCCTTAAGAGAAAGAAAACTATTATTTTTAACGAATCGGCCCATCGTGAGATGAAGACGAAAAATTGGGCGAATTTCGTTGCACTTTCCATAAAGTGACTTTTTGAAAAGGGGCTGTGCACGGGCGCTTGTGCGCTGGCGTTGCGTCTCTTTGGTTTTTTTTCGTGGAGGGTGTTCCAATGAATCGAACGGCTTTTCTCCTGGCTTTGCTTTTCTGCCTGATCCTTTGGCTCCCATCATACACGCGGGCCGAAGACGAAGATATTCCAGATGAAGATATTGAAGCGGATGATCGGATCGGATTCTCCTCCGAGGCCGAAGCCGTCTCTCCGGGCGCCATCGCGCCTCTGACGCAATATGAGTTTTCCTTTGTTGTTCACAACACGAGTTCCAACAGCTACGTCCAGAGGTGGATCGGGACCGTCGATCTGTTTATGCCGAGCATGGGTTACGTGGTGGATTTGGATAACGTATCCGAACCGGACGGTCTGCATTTCGGCACGTGGCAGTTCGCTTATTACGAAGCATATGGCCGGCAGCACTTAACCTGGAGAAATCTGGGGATGTGGCGCACTTTTTTTGGCGACATCCGCGAAGGCGAGCACCTGGAGTTTTCCTTTATTGCCACGACGGATGAGGGACCCACGGACGGATTCCAATGGAAAACCATCGCCGACAGCGGTGAAATGGCCATAGGCTGGTTCTTCGTTGGGATCGCCGATGATGACGTGGATGATGATGTTGATGACGATGACACGAGTGCGCCCGACGATGATACAGGCGACGATGACGACGGCTGGAGCGATGATGACGACGGCTGGAGCGATGATGACGACGACGATTTCGGCCAACTGAACGATGACAATAACGATGACGACGACGAAGAATCGGAAACCGACGACACGGACCTCACCGGATCGGAATCAAGCTGCGGCTGTTGAGTCATAAAACCGTTATCTGATTCCCATCCCAAAACTGCGATGGGACTGGCGTAGTTCCCCGACCCAGAATGAGAAATTTTTTGTGAGGTCAAGGAAATCAAGGGTTTGTGCTTAAGGCGTACTTGAGTACGCCGCACAATCAAAACCGAAGATTGACGACGAGATCGCGGAAAAGGGCCATTCTGGGACGGGAACTATCTAATACGCGCCTCGCCAATATATGACACTTCAATGATGAGCGATTGCTCCGGCGCGGCTGTCAGGCTGGGGAGTTTTGCGCGGGAGCGGCCCCACTCGCTTTCGATTTCCGGCTCTGCGAGTTCGCCGCCAACCGAAACGGACTCAATCTGACCAGGAATGGAAACGATAGCGTCAACGATAATCTGAGCCACATCGCTTTCTACGATGACACGGCGCGTCTGGCCGTCATCCTCGACGCGCAGATTAAATGAGTTATCAGCCAGGATCGCATTGTCGATGGCGGCGAATTCCCAACCCGTGGGAAGGTGCGGCGCTATGACGATGCGATTTTGCCGCGCGTCCAGTTCGAGGCCGAAGAGGTATTGAATCTGCGCTGCGGCGTTGATGCCGCCCTCCCAGGAACGGAAGCGCGCGGTCAGGTCGGACACGGCGCCCAGCGGTTCGTAGAGATACATGAAGCGGCTGAAATCATCGACGATCTGCCCTTCGCTGACCGAGCCGCAGGTGTGGAAAAAATCCTCATACAGGGTAAAGGCTTTTTCGGCCATGGGATGATCGATGCGGGCGAGGTTGTCTAGCGTGTATCCATAGTTCATACCGGTGACCACGCCCTCGTCAAAGCCGAGAAGGATCCTTAACCAATCATAGGAAGGATCAGCGGGCGTAAACATCATGCCGTCTTCACGGCCCAACATTTCCCAGGTGTTGACCATGTTTTGCCTGGCTTTGGGATCGTCGGCGCGCAGATAGCCGCACCACAACGCCTGCGTGTTGACGTCTTCATAGGGACGGTCGTCTGGTTCCAATGTATTGATGTCGATAATGGGCGTGTAATAACCTTTGTCCTCCAACCAGTAACGCTCCTCGGCGCAGGCGCGAAAATCATCAGCCAGATCGCGAAATTCCTCTTCGTGTTCGGCGTATCCGAAATGCGCGGCGACGTCGGTTAAAAACTCGGCGGCGGCCACAAACAGAAAGGAGGAATTGGCCGACAGATGCGAATCAGCGTATTCGTCGAAAATCCACTGCCCGAAGGCGAGCGCCATTGCCGGGCGAAAGGTTTCGTCGCCGGAAAATGGCAGAAGACATCCTTCCCGAATATTCTGGTGAATCAGCGCGTGGCGCAACATTCCATAACGCTCTTCCAAAGGCGCCCAATCTCCCGTGGCGTCCAGGTAAGCCTTATAGTGCAAAATGAGATAGCTGGGGCTTTCGGCCGACGAGCGCCCGCCCATCACCGGCATGTTTTCCCAATCCGGCTGCTCCTGCCCTGGTGTGAACTGCGTATCGACGCTGAAGGAGTTATTGATGCCGCCGGACTCCAGCGCGCAAAGCCAGTAATAGTCGATCATGGCCTTATAATCCTCGACCCGTCCCATCAGCGGATAATAGCGCGCCGGTCCCATCATATCCCGAAGCCAGATGCCCGTGTACTCGCTCATCTGATTCGGGGCGCCCTGGTCGGTGACCTGCACATGCAGGATGTACGTGGCGGCGTCAATCAAATCATCAAAACGTTCGGAGCTCGTTTGAATCCGCGCCCCCTGCCCGGTGAAATCCATCCACCAGTCGTACGTGGCGTTTAGCAGCGTGTCCGAATCAACTTGCGACGCCTCCTCGAAGATCGGCAGTGCATCGCCCGGCAGGTTGAAGGCCATCAGAAACTCGGTGGAAAATTCCGCGCCCGACTGAAGCGTGCCGACCGGCATTTCCAGCGACTTGGCGCTTTTTGTTTTTGTTTGATTTTGGTCCACGAAACCGCCCGCCATCCGGCGTACAACGCCCCATATATCCAGCTCATCGGCATAGGCTTCACGAACCAGACCGTTTTCCACGCGGCCCATGACCGTTTCCATGACAAGAGACAGGCCGGAAACCGGAAAGCTGCCACGGTTGTGAACCACGAAAATTCTCGCCAGCGTGTTGTGGAGATCTGTTCCATCTATGCCGTCGCCGCGCGGCGCAAAATCGATTGTCCATAAAGACAAATCTCCGGCGTCCTGCCGGATAACGATGATGGCCGAGTTGCGCACGCGGTATGCATATTCATTTTCCCAGGCGACGGGGAAGCCGTCCCGATAAAGAAAAAAGCGCTTGTCGGAAAAGAATTTGGTGTGACGCTGATAGTTGGGACCGGCGATGTTGTGCAGCGTATTAAAGGGCGCTTTGCAGGCGACCATGGAAAAAATGCGCCCGTTGCCAATGCCGAATCCTCCGATGTCGCGCGTCGAGACCGGATCGCTTCTGTCGTATTGCTGATGCCAACTCGACCAGTTGTTAAGAAATGGGCGGTCGGTCAGATATTGCGGAATATTTTCGTCATCATCGTCGCCAGTATCATCATTGATATCGTCATCTCCTGAATCGTCATCCACATCGTCGTTGGTCTCTGTAGAATCATCACCATTATCGTCATCGTCTCCGCACGTGCACGAGGCGACAAGAGTGCAAGAAAAAAGAATGACGATAAAAACTCGAAGATGCGACGCTGTCATGAGGGTCTCCTTAATGAATATTTGCCTTTTTTCATGATCTGCATGAAGAAAGTCGTCTAACAGGAATTTTCCATTTTCTCTATAATTTCAAGGCCTCCAAGAATTCGTATCAGGAGTTCTTAAATAAATGTCGCAAGAAAGCAAGTGCTTCTAAATAAACTTTCGGCTCCTTGGAAGCCCTGGGGCCGGCGATGTTGAGCACGGCGATCTTATTATCCGCGATCCATCGCTTAACTTTGGAAAGATCCTGGCCCTGGCGAAGATCAATGATCATATGCGGCTTGTGAAGCTTCTTGGCCGCCTGCGCCGTGAAAGCTGTGCCGCCGCTAATGTCTCCCCTCGCCAGAATCAGCGTTCCATCGCTGTCACGCACGTTCCATTGCGTGCGCTGGCTGTATGCCTCCGAGGGTGTTTGCTTGAGAGGATACTTTTCGTCGATCGGTCCGTCCTCCGCCGGTCGACCCTTCGGACACCACCCCCCGAGGGGAAAGCCGTTTTCCAGCGCCGCATCCAGCGCCGCCCTGTCAACGCCGCTTTGCCCTCCGGAAACTATTTTTTTTATCATCGTCGGCCCCTTTCGCGCTGCGGCCCTTAGCGACTTGACGCTATTTTTGAATATGCATGCAACTCTCATCTCGTCAAGTCCGACGCGAAAATTCGTGACTGGCACGAATGGCGCTAAGATAATCCTTTTGGCGCATCACTCATTCCTATAAAATAATTTCAGAGGATGATCACAGCCGCCCTCGGCTGTGTTGTAAGGACATTCAGAGCTGAGACCATTGTAATTATTCGGTCAAAGTCGCGACAAGCCTACTTCGCTAAAGCTACGAAGCCTTCAATGTCTCTCCTACACAGCCGCACTCATACTTCATACTTCATACCTCATACTTTGCCGCTACGGCGTCCACTCGTCCACGCCGATGTCCCAACCCGCGCCAAATGGACGCGCATCGCCCTCGAAGTCAAAGTCCACAAGACCTGAACCGATGTAATCCGGCACGGGATCAATGCCGGCATCGATGCACGGGCTTGCGTTCTGAAGGTGGAAATCGCCCTCGCTCGGATTCACGAAGAGCGGATCGTCGCTGATGTTGCCCGAGGCCTCTTCACAACCGGTCCACGCGCAGGTGTTGACTTCGCCGATGGTATTTGCCTGGCAACCATTTTGGTAAATCAAGCAATTCATATCCGCGCCCCAGATGTCGTTATTCACCAACGTTGTTGTGCCGCCGTTGATCACACCGTTGCTGTAGTCGCTTCCCGATCCGCCGTCGATGGTATTGTTCACCAGCGTCGCCGTGCCATCGTGGTTGTATACGCCATAGCTATCGTATCCCAAGCCGCCGTTGATGACATTGTTCACCAGCGTAGCCGTGCCGGAGATGTACACGCCGTTGCAGGAGCTTCCCGATCCGCCGCTGATGGTGTTGTTCGCCAGTGTCGCCGTGCCGGCACTGCTCACTCCGTAACTTCTGCTGCTTCCCGATCCACCGTCGATGGTGTTGTTCACCAGCGTCGCCGTGCCATCGTCGTTGTACACACCATAGCTATAGTATTTTGACCCGCCGTCGATGACATTGTTCGTCAGCGTCGCCGTGCCATCCTCGCTGTATACGCCATAGCTTCTGGCGGCCGTGCCCGTCGTCGACCTACCGTCGAGGGTGTTGTTATCAGCCGACGTAACCGAGTCGTGAGAGTTGCGTACGCCGTAACTGTATCCGCTTGATCCGCCATTGATAATGTTATTCGTCAGCGTCACCTTGCCGTCGTAGTTTCGCACACCGTAGCTTTTTCTACCCGAGGGCGACCTGCCGTTGAGGGTGTTGTTATCAGCCGACCTAACCAAGTCTTGAGAGTTGCGCACGCCGCAGTAGTAGTCGTCCCCAGACTCGCCGTTGATAATGTTGTTCACCAGCGTCGCCGTGCCTTTGTAGTTGCTCACGCCAAAGCTGGAGCTATTACCGCCTGTCGGTGACCCGCCGGCAATGATGTTGTTCGTCAGCGTCACCGTGCTGCCGCCGAAAATGTACACGCCACGGGTGCTGTAAGTAGTTTCCGACCCGCCGTGGATGGTAAAGCCTTGAATCGCGACGGGATTTGAACCTCTTATTATTACAGCCGTTGACGTAGCAGCACTTATCGTCGTGACGTTGAGGTCCATATTCCTGGTCCAGCCGGTGGACTCGTAGCCGCCGAAAAGAGAAACCTGCGGTTCCACTTCTTCCGAATAGTCGCCCTGGGCGACAAATACGGACTTACCCGCCAAAAACGCCAGATTCGCACCGGCGCCTATCGTTCGCTTGGGCGCCGCCATTGTGCCGGGATTGGAGTTATCGCCTGTCGTCGCAACAAAGACGCCGGTCTCGTCGCTGAGTACAAGGTCTTCCCCGTCGCAGTTGTTATCGATGCCGTCGTCGGGCAGTTCCGGCGCGCCGGCGTTGGTTAATGGATCAGCGTCATCGCAGTCAAGGATCGCACCGCTGGTTCCAAAGAGCGCGAAGCCATCGGCATCCGCATCCCCGCTGGCCGCGTCTCCAATCACTCCATCGCAGTTAAGATCTATGAAAACTAGCTCATCGTCCGCAGCGCCTGGATTGATCAGGTAGTCGTTATCAACGCAGTCATCGCCGCCGGTCTCCTCCGACTGGTAGCCGTCGCAGTCTTCATCGAAATCCTCATCGATTATACCGTCGCAGTTGTTATCCACACCGTCAAAGACTTCGGTCGCGTAGGGATTCACTGCATTGACGGCGTCGTTGCAATCCCCAAAATCTTCCGAATAGCCGTCGCCGTCGTTGTCCACATCCAATGGGCCGTTGTTGACCTGCTCGCCTTCGCAGGAGGGTGGGCTGATGTCGTCATCAACATCATCGTTTACATCGTCATCGATATCATCATCCACGTCGTCGTTCACATCGTCATCCACATCATCGTTCACGTCATCGTTGACATCATCATCCACGTCGTCGTTCACATCGTCATCCACATCGTCGTTCACGTCGTCGTTCACATCATCATCCACGTCGTCGTTCACATCGTCACCGGTATCGTCATCAACATCGTCGTTCACGTCGTCGTTGACATCATCATCCCCGACTTCCACGCAGCACCCCCCACAGCAAGCCCATCCCGGGCCGAAAGCGGCGGTGCACTCCGCGGTTATTCCGCAGGTAAAACAAGACTCGTCATCATCGATTTGCTCCGAGCCAGATGAAGAATCGTCATCTCCGCATCCACAGGAAATAATGCCCGCAAAAGAAAGCGAGAACGCCAAAATAAAAGTCCAAAATAAAAGCATCGTCGTTCGCATTTCAGCCTCTCTTCATTGTCTCAATGTTTCACCCTTCGCAACGAACTTTTCGCCTCTGACAGGGCTTTGCCGAATTCCGAATTCATTCCGCACTCCGCACTCGAAATTCCGCATTCCCTTGGCCGTTCCTACCTCATACTTCATACTTCATACCTCATACTTCATACCTCATACCTTGCCGCTACGGCGTCCATTCATCCACGCCGATGTCCCAGCCCGCGCCGTATGGGCGCGCATCGCCCTCGAAGTCGAACTCCACAAGATACAGGAAACTCTGATCGATGTAGTCCGGCACCGGATCGATACCGGCATCAATGCACGGGCTACCGCTCAGTAAATGAAAATCGCCCTCGCCCGGATTCACGAAGAGCGGGTCGTCGCTGATGTTGCCCGAGGCGTCGGCGCAGCGGCTCCACGCACACGCGTTGACTTCAGCGATTGTATTTGCCTCGCATTCATCATTGGGAGGGTAGGCACGATAAACAACCATACAATCCATATCCGCGCCCCAGATATCGTTATTCACTAGTGTCACCAGGCCGAAGCGAGTGTACATGCCATAGCTGTAGCTGCTTCCCGATCCGCCATTGATAGTGTTGTTCACTAGTGTCGTCGTGTCGGAGCTGTACACGCCGTGGCTGCTGTTTCCCGATCCGCCATTGATGTTGTTGTTCACCAGCATGGCCGGACCGCTGGAGTTGCGTACGCCGTAGCTGCTGCTTCCCGACCCGCCGTTGATGAGGTTGTTCACCAGCGTTGCAGTGCCGTAGTCGTTGTATACGCCGTAGCTGCGGCCATAGTAGCCCGTGGCCGATCCACCGTTGATGTCGTTGTTCGCCAGCGTCATCGTGCCGTAGTCAATGTACACGCCGTAGCTGCGGTAGCCTCCTCCCGAGCGGCCGTCGATGGTGTTGTTCACCAGTGTCGCCGTGCCGTAGTTGCTGTATACCCCGTAGCCATTCCAGCTTCCCGTCCCGCCGTTGATAGTGTTGTTCGCCAGCGTTGCCGTGCCGC
>Ga0307990_1001307_pt1 | contig 21142 bp, 14 predicted proteins | sample EllFjometagen129_FD_203168 | JGI IMG/M metagenome (GOLD analysis project Ga0307990, IMG submission 203168) | Marine microbial communities from Ellis Fjord, Antarctic Ocean - #129 | ecosystem: Environmental > Aquatic > Marine > Unclassified | place: Southern Ocean | collected 2014-10-08
GCGGGGTCCGGACGCGCTGGCCATAGGAGTGGATGGCTTGGGCTTCAGTGTTGGTGAAGGCGACGAGTCCCATTTTGCCAACCCGTCTCTAGCCAAGACGCTCGAACAGATATTCCAAAGGAATGGGGTGTTTGACTCCGAAGATCCGGGGTACTACAAGGAAATACTTGCCTTTGGTGCTGCCGGATATTCGCCGGGCCCCTGGCCACCCGAGTCCTGTGAGCCTAGAATCTCATCAAAGTCGACCGTGCGCGCCATAAAGACGTTCGTCGGCGGGGCCAGAGACAGGGAGATCATGATTCGCATCCACGAGGTGCATCGTTTGAAGATAAGCACTGGAATGCGGGTGAAAGACAGCAGGGCTATGATTAGGAGCTTGGTTGAAGATTCGTGGCCGGGCCAACCTGATGAGGCGTTTGTCGATGTTCCTGGAGGCAGGGATGGGCTCGAGATTAGTGTGTACGCCAAAGCGTCAACATGCGTCATATGGCTTGACCAGTCGGGATTCTACTTCGGCAAAGATGGCCAGTATCGATTTCACAATCCAAGTGTGGCTCGAAAGTGGGAGAAGCTGTTCCAGGAGGAGGGTCTTCTGGATTCGGAGGAAGGCGCAAAATACAAGCGCATGTTCGCCGCTGAGGCCGGCCGACAACGCTTGGACAAAGCGGGACCGTAATTAATGCCTAGAGTTGGAAAAGGACTGTAGGCATTCGGGCGGCTCGCGGCAAGGGCAGCTTTCCAAACGGGCTGTCAGACCAGTTTCATCTTGTAGAGGTTCGCAAACTGGCGGAATCGCTGTGCGAAGTCGCCACAGAACAGGATGTTGTGGTGTCCCTTGACGGCGAATGCATCCTTCCTGTCGGTGATCTCGATCTCCACGTTTGTCGAACATCCGCCGGCGGGCGGCGCTTGATGCGATTTGTAGACCTTCCCGGCGTAGACATCCAGGCTGGCGGGCTGACCCGAGTAGTAATGGATCATCGTCACCGGCTCGTCGGGCTTCCAGAAGGTCTGAATGGCGCAACTGCCCTCATTTGAGTGGAAGAACTTGCGAAGGATATGCGGCGAGTCCGGACCGTCGGGGCCGTGAAGGCGCGGCGCGCACGTGCAGTGCGATCCGTAGTAGTGATTGCGCTCGGTCTCGAAGGCGGGATTATGCTGGAACCCGGCCCGCCCGGTGAGTGCCTCGCCGAGGAACAGCCCGTAGGCGGCGGCCTTGTCATTCTCGCATGCAGCCGGGAATAGCTGCCCGTTCAACAGGGCGAAGCTCATGCAGGGCTTGAGCATGCCCGCCCGCAGGCAATTCATCGTCACCCCGTGGGCTCCGTTCTCGGCGATCATTTGTCGCATCGCCATGTGAGCCCTGGCGGCGTTGGCGAGGGCTTCCCGCGTTACACGAACCTCGTCCGCTCGCCCAGTAACACTCTGAATCAGCCTTCTGGCGTCGTCGTCCAGCGTCATGGTCTTGAAGGTCTTCACGTAAGTTGCAGTGGGAACGGTCCGAACATTGATGCCGAGAAACGGCTCGATGTCTTCCCTGACCTTCTTGACGTTGGTGATGCTCAGCAGGCGGCTCTGGGCGAGCAGCTTCCTGGCGTTGACCATTCGCAGTCCGTACTCAATCGCCTCGAAATTGTCCAGCGACTGAATGAGATGCACTCCCGGACGGCGGTACTTAGCCACTGATCCGTGCTTGACGCCCAGGCCAATGTAGAAGATCGCGGGAATGTCGAACGCCTCGGCCGTCTTGAGAAGCAGGTCGGCCTCCTTGAGACTCCGGTTGTAGAACATGATCACCAGCAGCCCATCCGGGCGTTCGGTTTTGACCGCTTCAGCGACCGCCTTCGCCTCGGCCAGGTTGGCTATGGACTTGCTGTCAACCTCGACAGAGACGCCGAGTCGCCCGGCCATCTTCTCCAGTTCCGCAACGTAAAGTTTCTGGCGCCCCTCGGCGTCGAACTCCGTGCCGGGCCAGCTCCACCAGCCGTTGGGGTCGTCCGCGAAGCCCTTGGACGGGGGATAGAGAAACACAGCCCGAATGCGGGCGCGTTTCCTGGAATCGGCTTGCCTTGCGGGAAGCCCGCACGCCGCCCCGCCGGAGAGAACATCCGATGCGCAACCTGACAAAATCAGCGGCGCGCCGGCGGCTGCCGCGCCCACCGCAAAAAGGAATCTTCTACGGGACATGTCAGATGTCTGATGGCATTGCGAGGGTTCCACGCAGTTCTCTCCTCTCGGGCAACCGACGCACAAAATATGGCTGCATTCAACATTTGGCTGCCAGCCCACGATCGCCGCAGGTCGTTATGATGACCATATCACGGGTTCGAAAAAACCCGCAAGCCTTTTCAGGAGCAAAACCAGAGTGCCTCCGCCTGCCGTCGGAATGCATCCCCTTATCCCTGCTCGCTGAAGCGAGCAGGCCTCAACAACAATGCTCCCCTCCTGTCTTGGGCTTCTTCCCTATTACCTACTACCTACTACCTATTACCTATTACCTCTCCCATATCCCTTCTTCTCCCCTCAAAGCCCGAGCTGCGCGAGCTTCTCTGCCGTGGGTACGCCGCCTTCGGACCAGCCTCGTTCCCTGTAGTAATCGGGCAGCAGGTCGGAGAGCTTGTGGACGAGGCCCTTGGGGGCGCCCTCGGTCAGCGGCTCGGTCAGGAGTCGTTTGGGAAGCGTGTCCTGGTCCGGGCCGATTCCCGCGGCCTGGTTGAAGACGCGCTCGAGGTTCCATATTCGCTCGCCGGCGGTCATCAAATCGTCGTTGGTCCAATCCAGACCGATAATGGCGTTCATCATCTCGCGGTATTCATCGGCGCCGAGAGCGAAACTGGTGAACAGGCACAGCCCCAGCGAGTCGATGACCGCGGTGAGGTCCTGGAATGCCTTGGCCCAGACGGCTTTGTCTTCGAGACTCAGCGGGTCTAGCTTCTGTGGCACGCCGAGGATCTCCGGGGAGATCATGTACCCGCGGACGTGACAACCGCCGCGGTTGCTGGTGGCGAACTGCAAGCCCTGGCCCTGGACGCCGCGTGGGTCGTAGGCTGGCAACTCGAGCTTCTTGACCGTCATCGACAACTCAGGCGCGCCGTACATCTCAGCCAGACGGTACGAACCCAGGGCCAGCTTTGCCCCGAAGCCCTCGCCGGCCCCCATCTTGCGGGTCCACTCGACGACAGCCTCGTTCGAACCGAACTCGATGGCCGGACCGTCGATGTCCGACGCCGGGATAAGCCCGCGCTCGCAGAGCTCCATCGCACAGGCGATGGTCGCCCCGGCGCTGATGGTGTCCATGCCGTACTCGTTGCAGAACTTGTTGGCCCTGATGACCGCGCCGAGGTCCTTTACGCCGCAGTCAGCCGTGTAGGCCCATATGGTCTCGTACTCGGGCCCGCCGCCCTCGACGTCGTCTACCTTGCAGTAGCGGCCGCAGGCGATCGGGCAGCGATAACAAACGTCCTTGCCCGTTAGATACTTCTCAGCCAAGACCTCGCCGGAGGCCTGGTCGGCCTCGGGGAAGAAGCCCTTCTGGAAATTCCGCGTCGGATAAATGCCGCTTTCGTTGATGACGTTGACCAGCGCTGCCGTGCCGTAGGTCGGCAGGGTCTGGCTGGTAACGGGGTGCTCGCGAATCTTCTTTCTCATGGCCTTGAGGACTTCACCGGTCCTGGCCTCGTCGGCGGCAGGGACCTTGCCCGATCCGCGAACGACGACTGCTTTGAGGTTCTTGCTGCCCATGACCGCCCCAACGCCGCTTCGTCCGGCGGCGCGGTATTTGTCGTTCATGACTGCGGCCAGGAGGCTCTTTCTTTCCCCGGCCGGGCCTATGGTCAGCACGCGGGCCTTGGGATCGCCAAACTCATCGAGCAGCGTATCCGTAGTCTCGCCGACAAGCTTGCCCCACAGGTCCGACGCGTCGCGCAACTCAACCTTGTCGTCGCGAATAGCCAGGTAGACCGGCCTGGGCGATGCGCCCTCGAAGATGACCATGTCGTAGCCGGCGAACTTCAACTCTGCGCCCCAATAACCGCCGGAGTTGCTGCACGCCACCGTGCCCGAAAGTGGGCTCTTGGTGATAACCATAAACCGCCCCGATGCCGGGGCCGACGTGCCCGTAAGCGGACCGGTAGCCAGGATGAGCTTGTTGGCAGGGGAAAGTGCATCGACCTTCGGGTCCACTTCCCTGGTCAGGTAGTAGGTCCCCAGGCCGCGCCCGCCGACGAACTTAAGGGCTGTTTCCGGATCGATCACCTCAGTCGTTAACTGCCCGCTGGTAAGATCGACTCGCAACAGCTTTCCGCAATATGCGTCCATCGGTATTCTCCTGGAACTGCCGGACAAGCAGCCCGTTTAGAAAGCTGCCCTTGCTGCGAGCGGCCCGAATGTCTGCGCGTCTGCGTCAGAAAGCCTCGACAATGCTAAGGCATTGCCTGCGTTTTCTTCCTTGATGCTCGAGATTCTTGCTCGCTCTCGCTGGCGGACCCATTTCTAAACGGACTGCAAGACCTCGCCTCAAGCGAACCGGCGCTTTGCGGCGTGGCCCGTGACATGCCAACTCAGTGATAGTATTCCCATTTGAGTGCGTTATGTCAAAAAATATCATAACGCCTGGCATGGTTAGGGCAAGGCGACATGCGCGCAGCAAACCGCCCGGGCACCTTGCCCGGGCGGTTTGCAGACAACCAGTTGCAGACACTGGAAAGGAAGGACAATCTCAGGCGCGGACCCTTCGGTAAAGGACGGCCAGGCCGCCGAAGGCGAGCATCGCGAACGTTGCCGGCTCGGGCACCGAGCTCCCGGTTACGATGCCGGAAAGGCTCTCGCCGTTCACCGCCAGGGCGCTGATCGCGTGGAAACCGATGGAATACTCATCCGTGTCGTCGCCGCCGCCGAACGCATTGAAGTAGTCTTCTATGGTCGAGCCGTTGGAAAGCGATGTATTGAACCGGACCTCCAGAACTTCACCTGCCCCTATGCCATAATTGACGGGCGAGCTCTTGGCCTGAAGCTCGATAAGCGGCATGGGGTCTACGGTTTCCAAATTGTAACCGGGCAGGCCGTTGGGATGGTTGGAGACACTGTAATCAACGTACTTGGTATCAGTAAGCACGACCGGATTCCAAAGGAAGGCCTCCGCAGTGTCGTCGTCATAACCGTCAATAACGATTTCCTTGAACACCGCAGTTTCCGAATTGACGGAAACATTGGTAAAGGTGACCAGAGCCAAGCCGTCGTTGACAGCCATGTTCACCGAAAGCCGTACGTCATCGAGGTCCCTTCCCGTAACCAGCGGGTGATCGGTATTCGTGCCAAAGATAATGTGGTCGGCGAGGGCGGGTCCGGCGAGCAGGGCAAACAATGCGGTCGATATAATCAGTGCAGTTCTCATGTGACACCTCCAAGGGCGTAAGTTGTTTTTCTCCGACTCGCCAAGCGGTACGTGTTCCGCCACGTTGGTCGAACAGGAGAAACCTACGATTTGCCAGAATGGCGGGCAAATCCAGGCCAGGACAATTGCTCCACCCAACCAGGCTGGCCCGGCGAAGGCCCATCGGGTATCGTGCGGGCATGACAGCCCGTTTAGAAAGCTGTCCTTGCTGCGAGCGGCCCGAATGCCTGCGCGTCTGCGTCAGAAATACTCGGCAATGCTAAGGCATTGCCTGCGTTTTCTTCCTTGATGCTCGACATTCTTGCTCGCTCTCGCTGGCGGACCCATTTCTGAACGGACTGTTAACGGAGCGTTACGACTTGCAGAGAAAATACTGGAAATTCTACTGGCCGCTGGCGCTTACCAGCCTCGTGCAGTTGGCTGGAACACAAGCGCAGAACGGTGTGCTGGCAAGCTATGACGAGATCGGGCGGGAACTGGCGGTCTTCGCGCTGGCATCCAGCGTGTTCTTTTTCTTCTGCGCGGCCCTGGTATTCGTGCCCCACATGGTAAATGTCCTTGGGCGATCGGCGCCGGCACGCGGGGCCTGTCTGCGATTCACCATCCTGGCCAGCCTCGCGCTTACCATACCGGCGGCGGTACTTGCCTTCACAGGCGCGGGCCAGACGGCGCTGTCGCGGATATTCGATATCCAGGACGCCAAACTAGCGGAGGTGACAAGCTATCTCCGCCTGCTCCTGCCGCTGATAGTAATCAACGGCCTGCGGAACCACTACACGGGTCTGCTGATCCAGGCGCATCTGACCGGCACGGTGACGGCCCTATACGCGGTCAACCTCGGGATAAATATAGTCAGCCTGGCCGGCGGGCTTATGCTGGGCTGGCCGGCGGTGATAACCGTGGCGATGGCAATAGTATTGTCCGCCCTGGTACACCTGGTCGCGACGTTCGTGATGTACGTCCTGCGATATAACTCGCCCGACGACGGAAAGACCGACAAACTCACGTGGCGAGAGATACTGAGCTTCTTCTGGCCAGTGGCGACGACCAGCCTGATGTTCGCCCTCAGCAGGCCCGTGCTGTACGCGTTCGTCAACCGCACCGCGCAGGCCGTGGTTCTACTGGCGGGCATTCGCGTTGCGTTCGACTTCTCGCTGCTCTTCCACGCGCCGATCAACCAGTTCCGACACTTCCTCGTGACATTCGGCGAATCCGACCCGGCCGGGTCGCGCAGGTTCATGGGACGCATCATGCTGGTCCTGACGGGCATTATGGCGATCATCGCCTTTACGCCACTTTCGACCTTTGTGCTCAGAAACCTGCTTCAGATTCGCGGCCAGACGTTGGAGGTGGCAAGCGGCGCGATGATGGTGCTCTGCGGCACGCCGCTGATAATAACCATCCGCAACTACTTCCACGGCGTGCTGTTGACACGCCGCAAGACCCACGGTATGGCCATCGGTGGAATCATTCGCGTGCTGACTATCTGCGTGTCGAGCTGGGCGTTCTTCGAGGCCGGTGTGCTCAACCGCCTCACGGCCGCGGGGGTGTTGCTGGCTGGCTTCGGCTCGGAGGCGATTGTCTCGGCCATATTCGCCCGGCTCAGCAAACCGGCCGAACCTGGCCAGGCCGAGTCTCGCACCGCAACAAAAGTCTGAAATAGCGGGAATCATCGAACGACTATCGGGGATAATTCGTACAAGAACCGACTCCGACCGTGGCAGCCAAGCTCCTTCATGGTATATTCAACTGTCGTATCGCTCGCACTGGCCGCGGTCGGGTAGACGGGCATTTTCCAGTTTTCTAATATTAACTTTTTTCGGGAACACTGTGACGGAACAGACGTCCAACAGTATGGCTGGCGGAGAATCGACCGGCATCGGCGGGCCTCAGCCCAAAGCCGCGACGATCTCGTTTGAGGACGCCGCGCTAGTCGAGCAGTGTCGCCAGGGCGACATGCTGGCCTTTGGCTCGCTGGTCGCAAAGTACCAGGAGCGTATTTTCAACATGGTGTTTCGGATGTGCGGCCGGCGGGCCGACGCTGAGGAACTGGCGCAGGAGACGTTCCTTAAGGCCTTGGAACGAATCAACCAGTTTCGCGGGCAGAGTAAGTTTTACACGTGGTTGTTCAGGATCGCCGCCAATCTGACCATTTCGCATCGGCGTCGAGGCGGACGAGTCCGGTTCCAATCGCTAAGCGGCCCGGAAGAGTTCGAACAGAACCAGGCCGACAACCTGACTGCGGCAATGGCACGCAAGCGCAACCCGGCCCCGGAGGCCGCCGCAATGGCCGCCGAGGCGAACCGCAGGGTCATGGAGGCCCTGGAAGAGTTGGATGACGAGTTCCGCCTCGTCGTGGTGCTTTGCGACATGGAAGGAATGGATTATGCCCAGATCGCCCAGGTGCTGAACCTGCCGATCGGAACCGTAAAGAGTCGGCTCCACCGGGCGAGATGTGAGCTAAGGGACAAGCTGGCCGACATGGTCAGGCCCTGATTTTGCGAAAGAATCTGTAAGACAACATGAACGCGAAAGGTAAAATTCAGGCGCAGCTTTCAGCGTACCTCGACGGCGAACTCGACGAGCCCCAGTTGCGGCAGGTTGAGGAGGCCTTGGAGAACGATGGGGCTCTGCGCGTGGAACTGGCCCAGTTCGCAGCCACCAGAAATCTGCTTCGCGACCTGCCAGTCGAGAAGCCCCCCGTGGACTTGGTTTCACGGATACTGGCCGAGGCTGAACGAAACCAGCTTGTGTCTGGCCAGCATGCCGAGGGCGGCTCGAATCCGCTGCGCTGGGTCCGATACGTCGCAAGCGCCGCGGTACTGCTGATGGCTGCGACGTTTGGAATGATCATAGCCGTAACGCTGTGCTCGCCTGGCACATACCAGAGCGGCTTGGTCCACAACCCAACCCCGGCCAGGGGCAATCCGGACGGCAATGACAACATCGCAATCGTCAATGGCGACTGGAGCCGGGACGCGTATATCAGTGATTCCGGGGATTCGTCGGGAGCTATCGACCGATCCCGCGGCAGCGGCGTGCGTGCCGAGCGATCTGAAAAGTCGTCCTTCGACTACACCGACAGCGCGAGCGTCAACAATGATCTGCCCGTCGTTTCAGGCAAAGGAGGCGGCGGGGCTGGTAGCTCGGGCATTGACAATAACGTGGAACGTATCACCGCGGTCCTGGCCGGCAACCTGACAAACAACGAGATCATCTACAGCGACCGTTTCGACGACGCTCAGAAGCAGGTAGAGGGCATACTGAACGCCAACGGCATAGCGCCGGTGGTAACGGAGAAACTCGAGTCGACCGCCGCCCTTGCCAAGCGGGCACCCGAGTTGCCGCTGGCACGAGGCAACTTCTACGTCGCCAACCGCCTGTCGTCAGCCCAGGTTCAGTACGAAGCCTACGTGACGCCGAAGCAGATGGAAAAGGTCCAGGAGGAACTGGGCAGGCTGCGGGCAAAGCAGAATGTCTCCCAGCATACCACGGTCCTGACCCTGGCCAAAGCGGACGAGATGGCGAAGGACGGCGGCTGGAACTTCAATGAGCGTTCGTACGACAAGCGCCGGTCCCGCCACAAGGATCTCGCCTCCGCCTCCGGTAACAAGGTCGATAACGAGGGAAGGCACTACCGAAAGGTCCTCGCCCAGACCGTTTCGGCCGAGACTGCAAAAGCGGCAAAGAAGTTCTCAACCGAAACCACCGAAACCGCGACCAAGCAGGAAGAGAGATCGCCGACACGGGAAACAGAGGCTGCTGAAGGCGATCCCAGGATCGCCCTGGCCCCGTGCCCTGCCGAATCGCCGGCACCGGCCCGGACAGAAGAAACCCCTGCCCCGGCAGCCAAGCCCGCAATGCCCACCAAGCCGTCGGCCCCCGCGCCGTCAATAGCGCCCAAGGCGCAGATAGCTGATGATGCCCTGACCATAAAGTCCAAACTCGGCGATTCAAACCAGGCGAAATATGATTCTGTCGGCGGGGTCGCCAAGGAAAGAGCTGGCGACGCGATGACCCAACGCAAAACCGCTGAGACGTCAGCCGCGGTTCAGACCGATGAAAAAGACTCTCCAGCCATCGCAGCCGTGAATGGGTTGGGGGCGGACCTCCTCGGCCGACGATCGACGTTGGCGACTCGCTTTGGGGCAGGAACAGATGCCCCTTCGACTCGCCCTGTCGGGCAGGTCGCCGGGCCGGTCGGCGGGCAGATAGCAGCAGGAACGCCGAACGTGCGGGTTACGCCCCCGGCCAACCAGCCAGCCACACCGAAACCTGTCGCAGATGCGGACAAGGATACCAGACCGATCGTGCAAGTTACCCTCGTTGACGGCAAGACGATGCATAACGGGAAAAAGATCACCATCCATCTCGACCGGCAGGGCCAGGCCAAGAACTCCGAATGGTCCCAAACGCGCCCATCCGAAACGCTGGGATTCGCTAAAGCCAAGGGGCTCGCCAAGGCAGAGCAGTCCCCCACCGACCAGATCGGAAAGCGCCTGGAGATTGCCCAGCAGTCCGTACGACCCGGAATCTCCCAACGCGGCGTCTTGGGCAACGGCCTCGCCATCCAGCATTCAACGGCCCGGGTGCAGCGACTTTTAATCACGCTGAACTACCGCCACGTTGACCAGGCGAACAAGACCGCCGATCCGGCGGCTGCCACTGAGATTATCGCCGGCCCCACCAGCCAAGTCACCACGTCTCAAAGCGAACGAGCCGACAAGAAGCCTGCGCAGCAGAAGCAGGCACCCAAGCAAAAGTAATTCCCGAAAGCTATCCGGCGCTCCCACCCGCGAGCTATTGCCCGCTGATGAATACCCGCTCGGCGAATCTGCGAGGAGTGAACGGACTGGCGAAGTCGATGGAGAGGACGAACTTCTGCCCTACGGGTATCGCCTGGTACCACTGAAGCTTGAAGGCGTAAGCCCGAGTGATGCTGTCCCAGTGAACGAGGTTCTTCTCAGGAGTCAGCAGGTCTTCTTCCCAGGTGGCAACCTGCGGGCCGCGCGGGCTGGGCGAGTCGGCCTTGTGCTGATAAAGCGCGAAATGGAACTTGCCGAACGCCTTGGTCGCGTCACCGTAAGCATCCAGGGCCTCGACGCGAACGTCGATTCCCTTGACCCCGCCCGCCTCGTCGAACGTCCGCGTGCCGGTGAATGGGTGGATGCGTATAGCCTTGGGCAGCAGAAGGTGAAGCGGCGCGGGAACCTTAACGTCCGCCGGGTCAGGCCGGGCTGCAACCACGGGATTCGCCGGTGAGCCGAGCCCGAACTTACCTCCATTGCAACCGGCCATGAAGATCATCGCCAGCACCGCCGCCCACGTTGCCGTTGCCTTCAAGTGCCTGCCTGCATGTGCATCGGGATAGATCACCGTCATCTCCCTTGGCTAGCTTTCGTGGGTCTTTGGTGGCACGAGCACTTTGAGATCCAGTTCGGCGAGCTGCTTGTCGTCGACTTCCGCCGGAGCGCCCGTCAGCGGACACTGTCCGCGCTGCGTCTTGGGGAAAGCGATCACGTCGCGAAGGCTTTGCCCGCCCACCATCATCATTACGATCCTGTCCAGCCCCAGCGCGATCCCGCCGTGAGGCGGGGCACCGAAACGCAAGGCGTTGAGAAGGAAGTCGAACTTCGCGTGAGCTTCTTCCTCAGCGATACCCAGCAAAGCGAAGACGCGCTTCTGCATGTCCAGGTTGTGGATACGAATCGACCCGCCGCCAAGCTCCGTGCCGTTGCAGACAATATCGTAGGCCCGGCTTCGCACCTCGCCTGGGCTGCTGTCCAGCAGGGCGACATCCTCGTAATTCGGCGAGGTGAACGGGTGGTGCAGGCTGTCCCATCGCTTCTCGCCGTCGTTGAACGCCACCAGCGGAAAATCCACCACCCAAAGCCATTTCAGCACGTCAGCGGGGATCATGTCGCGTTCGCCAGCCAGCTTGCAGCGAAGCTCGCCCAGCACGCGATTCACGACATCAGAGCTGTCGGCGGCAAAGCACAGCAAGTCGCCCGCGGATGCCCCGCAGCACTCGATGAGTTGGGCTGCGATGGGGACGAGAAACTTTGCTATGCCGGTTTCAAGCTTGTCGGCGGCGATCACCTTGGTCACCGCCAGGCCCTTGGCGCCAAACTCCTTGGCCCACTCGGCCAGGGCGTCGGTCTGGCGGCGTGTCATATCCGCGCCGCCCGGCACGCAAATGCATTTAACCGCCCCCCCGGCGGATAGTGCGGACTTGAAAACGCCGAAGTCACACTGGCCGGCCAGTTCTGCAATGTCCACCAGTTCCATCCCAAACCGCAGGTCGGGCCTGTCCGAGCCGTATCGTCGCATCGCCTCGGCGTAGGTCATCACGGGGACCTCGGCAGGGAACTCCTTGCCACCCAACTCGCAGACAGACCGCAGGATATTGTTCGTCACGGCCATGACGTCGGCCTCGGTGACGAACGACATCTCGACGTCTAGTTGCGTGAACTCCGGCTGGCGGTCGGCACGAAGGTCCTCGTCGCGGAAGCAGCGAACGATCTGATAGTAGCGGTCCAACCCGCCGACCATGAGTATCTGCTTGAAAAGCTGCGGGCTCTGCGGAAGAGCGTAGAAGCACGCCTGCTGAAGCCTGGCCGGCACGAGGAAGTCCCTGGCACCTTCCGGCGTGGACTTGGTCAAAAACGGCGTCTCAACCTCAATGAAGTCCTGCTCGTCCAAAATAGAACGCATTGTCCGGCAGATCTGATGGCGAAGGCGAAGCGCACGGGTCAACGACGGACGGCGAATGTCGACGAAGCGGTACTTCATGCGTACATCCTCGGCCGCCTCGACAAACTCATCCGGCTCGAAGGGCACGGCATCCGAACGGTTCAGGACGGTCAGATCGTCGTCAAGTATTTCGATTCGCCCGGTCGGCAGCTTGGGGTTCTCGCGACCGTCACCGCGCGGGCGAACCACGCCTGCTATCGAGATAACCCACTCATTGCGAAGGCTCTGAGCCAACTCGTAGCGGGCGACTTCCTGCGGATTGTTCGGATCGCTCGGCAAGTCGAAGACGACCTGCGTAATACCTTCGCGATCGCGAAGGTCGATAAACAGAACCCCGCCGTGATCGCGGTAGCTCCTTACCCATCCACAAAGGCGAACGTGCTGGCCACAATCTTCGTGTCGAAGCTGGCCGCAGTTGTTAGTCCTCTTGAGTACTTCGTCGCTGAACGTTTCCATAGATCCTTCTCTACCAGGAACGGTCGCCGCTAAGGCCAGCCGCAGTATATCGTGCATTAGAGCCGTAGAGTGTACCGCGTTTCGCCGGGCATGCAACACCGAAAGCAGACCCGCCGCGGGCACACCGCAGGCATTGTCGACATCCGCGCAATGCTACTTACCGAACCCCGGAGCGGGCTTCGACTGCCAAACAAGGTGCTGTTGGAGGTATTCATGCCAACGGCCCGGGCTTCGCGTTGCTCGGGGCTCGGCTGTCGTCACGGCGGGAGAGACTGCTACGTCCTTCGGCGGACTCGGGTTACTGCCCATTCTATGAGCATCAGCCCAACCGCCACAGCCAGCAGGATCGGCCAGAGCGCACGTCGCCTCGCCGCCGTCAGACGCTGCCCGAATTGAGCGAGGTGGTCTGGCGGAACTAATCTTCCGCCGGTCAGCTCGGCCAGGCGGTTCAGTTCGGCGGCGTCGGAGCCCACCTCAGCCAGTTCAAGCGGAGCCCGGGCCGGCAGAAAACACTGCCATACGACGCTTCCGCTCTGCGGTGAGGTTCCGGCCGACCCATCGCTGGTAGCTATCTCGACACCCAACGACGCGCCGGAAGCGCCGGCGGAACCCTCATACCGACCGGGGGCCGTCTGATCGAGGGAGAAGCTGCCAGCCTGCCCGTCGGAATCAGCCCCGATGGGCACAATCCGCACGACCGGGTCGAGGCCATTGACCGGGCGATTGTCATCGCGGGCATCGAGCACCACATGGAGTTTCCCATCCCGGCGGCTGACCTGTCCGGTGAAACGAGAGTCCTGCCCCGGCCTGAGCGACCACATCACGGCCCGGCTTAGGATTCGATCCGATATGCCCGACTGTGCCCACACAGGGTTTTCGCCGGCCTCGGGGGGCATCGCAAGCGTAACAGTCCTACCCATTCCGACTTGGCGCACGGCCAGGAGAGGGTCGTGCTCTCCGGCGACCTGGGCGACCACGTCGGCGCCGACTTGCGGCCCGGCCAGCAGATACGATTGCACCTTCGGCAGGACTCCCACGGTCAGGCCGAAAAACGGACGCACGACGGCTGCGGAAAACTCCCCGCGTCGCAGGGCATCGCCGCGCGTGCGGCGCAGCAGGTCGGCGAAGACCTTGGCAAGGCCCGAGAGGTCCTCCTGCCCCGCCACCAGCGAGCCCTTGAGCAGCCTGGCCAGGGCTTCCAGCGGCGTCGCCTCAGCCGAAGAATTGTCACCCGCGCTGGATATGGCCACAACCGCCAGCGAAATCCGCCGCTTGCGGAATGCCTCCGCCATTGCTTGGGGATCGAAAGGCTTGGTGCTGAGGTCGCTGACTACCAGCACAAGCCCGTCTCGCCCGGCCTGGATCGCCTGACCGGCGACCAGGTCCAAGGCCTTGCCCACATCCGTCGAGCCACCCGGGCGAACGCGGGACAGCGCCTCGCCGATGGCTCCGAAGTCCGGCCGGCCTGCGCCGCTATCGTAAACCTGGTTCGCATCGTCGGAGAAGGTTATCACCGCCAAGCTGTCATCCGGCGTCAGGTGGTGCCGCAGGCTGCCGACAGCCTCGACAGCCTGGTCGAATTTCACTATGCCTGCCGAACCGGTGGACTCGGCCATGGACCCGGAGGCGTCGAGAATAACGATTGCCCGCAACGGCTTTCTCTGAAATGGATTAGCCACCAACGCCGCGACGCGATTCAGCGGGTCTTCGCTATCAGCGGGCGAACCATGCGGCCCGGCGCCGATATGCACCAGCCCCCCACCAGAACGAACGTATTGTTCCAAAGCCTCGCGGGCCGGGCGAGCCAGTAACTCGCCGTTGGCATCCGCCAGAACCACGCCCGAGAAGTCCATCCACCAGCGAACTTCCGCACCGGCCTGCGTAGCGTCCACCGCCCGAACGTCCACGCCTTGGAGCCCGGCCAGGGCCTCGCTGGCCTGGTCAAGCGGCCCGATTACAGCGACGACCCGCCGCGCCGGCAAGGTCCCTGCCGAGGCAGAGTCGTTTTCGCCAAACGTGTCGGCCGGGGTAAGCTGAGCCTGATATTCCGCAGCCGAAGCCAGAGGCGCCGCGTCGATGACGGTTATGGTAACGGGCTGGTCGCCCATGAGGTCCAGCGAGCGTTCGAAAAGCGGCTCGGGCAGGGCAGGTCGAACCCGCCTGACCGTAAGCGTCCGGCGGTCGAGTGCGTTGGATCGAACGGTAACTCGCAATTTCGCCGTGCCGTCCGGCCTGCGTTTGGCGTCAAACTGGGCGACCCTGGCATCCGCCGGGGGCGAGCCCATCGCAACGACGGCGACGGGCAGATCGGTCGCCGCCAGGGCTTGGGCAGCCTCGGACCAGCGATCGGCGAATCGCCCATCAGTGTGAATGACGACACCGGCGATATCTGGTGCCCGGGCCGCGGCCAACCGCAACGCGGGCGCAAGGTCGGTCCGGTTGGCGTCAAGCCCAACGGCGTCAGCGGCCACACTCGAGGCGAACGCCAGACGCTCAACGGGTACATCCGGAGGCAATTGGATCGTCCGGTCTCGCTGCACTCGGCAACTGGCGGAAACGTCCTGGAAGATCAGCACCGGCTTCTGCAAGCCAGGCCCGACGAGCCCGACCGGGCCAGCCAGGGCTACCACGGACATCGCAATCGCGGCACACTGCAACGCCACGCTTAGCGGCGATACCCGATGCCCTCGTCTCGCGGAACGGCGCGAAAACAGCACGGGCGCCGCAACGGCCACCAGCGCCAGAAGCAGCGCGGGCCGGCCGAACGTTAAAACCGAGGCAAGCGGTATGAAACCAACTAACACCACGCTGGAAGTCCTCATATCCCGGCCAGGGCGGCGGGCATCGCCGACAGCAAGCCGGGACAAGTCCACATCAAGTTTAGTCCCAAGATCATTAGAATCGCCCCCGGCGGATCAATGCAACGACAAAGCCAGAGCGGCCATTGGGAATGGCAAAGCTAATGTCAGCAACGCCGCCTGTCGATAAGGCAATTGCAGGGAAAGTCCCTGCACTTGCCTCAGATGGCCAGTATCATTCTGGTATCAGGCCAGGGGCATATGGAAACCAGTGATGAAGTTGAAATGCCCGCAAGATGCCAAAGACCCGGCCAGGCCGGTGCCAATCGTCTCGGACGACGACTTCCGGGACCTGCTCGGTCGGCGCGCCAGCCAAGCTATCAGCATGGCGAGGTACCTCGTCGAGAGGAAATGGGAGCGGACGAGTTTCACGCGCCCGCTGCTCGGCGAAATACTTCACCAATCCACCGAGTTGGAGGAACTGCTGGACGCCTACGGCGCCAGAAACAACAATCGCTGGCGGATGCTCCGTTCAACAATCGCAGCCATCAAGCTCTTCGCGAACGCCAACTATGTGCTGCTTCACGTTCAGCACTCGCTTGCCGCCTACCAACTGCTGGATGTCGAGGGTGACTTCGCCGCGTCGACCGACGAGGCGATCCTTTTTACCAGCGAGACGCTGCTGCGCATTTCCGATCGCTTTCTTCACTGCACGAGAAAACTCGGCCTGCCGATACCCGAACAATCGCCGGAAGGTTACTTCGACGAACCTCTGCCACGAGGTAGGCTGGCGCACGACTATCACGCACACAAAAAAGTAGACGCCTGCGAAACCGTTACATACCTCGCGACGGCGTTTCTGAATCAGGCAGCCGAGAGTGAACTGCTGCACGTTCCTGCCCGCGTGAACCCCGACAAGTACCACGAGTGCATTCCCACCTCGGTAAGCGAAAAGCAAGTCCGCCGCCTCCAGCACCAGTTCCACAACCTTCAGTCGATGTACGACACATTCGTGGCTGACACCGACACCGAACGCGAAAACCCGGACCTGCTGACGCTTCGCGGACACCTCAGCGTGATTTTCCACCTACTCGAGGCCGCGACGGGCTTCGTCCACTACTACGAGCGGCACGTGATGGCAGCCACCGACGCCTGCCAGCCTGACGGCCTGGAGTCGATGGTCGACGGCGACAAATTGCTGGATGTGCTGATGCGCTATGCGCTGGTATTCTCCAGTCGATACCTCGTCGGCGCACGCGACCTCTGCCATAAAATGCTCCGCCGCTACGCCGAGGTCGAGCGAATCCAGGTGCCAGGCCCGCGGTATCGCGGCTTTCACGTGCGACCGTCTACACTGGTAGCCAAGATCGTCCATCACTACGGCAGCGAGATCCGCATGGAACTCGATGACGGCGTCTACGACGCGTCGAGCCCCATGGATATCTTCCGCGCAAACGAGATCATAAATCGCCGCAAACGAAACTGGCTCATCAGCCAGATTGCCGACCTGGAATGCATCCGACAGATCGACACCAACACCGACCTCACCCAGACTGTCCGCCGCGTGGTGCTGGCACTGGCAGAGCAGGACAAGGTGATCATCTATCAACGCTCAATCCCGGTCCAACCGCCAGACGAGGCCGACCTCCACAAGACCCCACTGCAATACATCCTCGACGAGGTCAAGAGGCTTCAGTCCACCGGTATCATCGACATCGAGGCCGAGCTCAACGTCGTCTTCATCGGCGACAAGCGAGTCCTGACGGACCTGCAACTGCTGGCCGAGCACGGCTACGGGGAAGATAACTTCGGCAACAACATCCCCCTGCCGAAAAAGCTGTCATACCTTAGACGATAACATCACCGATACTTGATAACCTGCACCTTCTCCAGCGTCACCAGACCCTCGCCGATCATGTCGTCCAACTCCGGCAGGAACTCCGCGATTCGCTCAGGCGTGTCGACAATCTCGATAACGACCGGCAGATCCTCCGACAGCCGGAGTATCTTGGCGGTGTGAAGGCGATTGTGCGCGCCGAAACCCAGCACGCCATGCACCACCGTCGCCCCGCTCATACCACGCTGGTGCGCGAGATGAACGATGGCTTCGTAAAGGCATTTGCCTTCGTGGCGATCGGACTCGCCGATGAATATCCGCAACAGTTCGGCGTCGGTTTGCTCTTTCATCGCAACGGTTCCCTTTCCCGCTTGGGCGGCAGTCAGATAAGCTTCCCAACCGCCATGCCGACAAATACTGCCGCCAGACCCAAGACCACCTGCCCGCCGGCATTCGCGCCTGCCAGGACCCACTGCCCGTCGCGAAGCATCTGGGCGGTCTCGAAGCTCAGCGTGCTGAACGTGGTGAACGCCCCCATAAAACCGGCCAGGATGATTATCCGCGCCTCGGCGCTGATCATAATGCCACGCTCGTCCGCCATCGCCATCGCCCAAATGACCCCGAACAGCAGGCTGCCCAGAATGTTTACCGTCCACGTACCCAGCGGCCAGCTCGGGCCAGCCAGGCGCTGCACAAGCCCGCTGAGTCCGTAGCGAGCAACCGACCCGCACGCCCCGGCGGCAGCAATCAAAAGTATTCTCGTCAGCACTGGCGGCACGGCACGGCTCCTATGTGTCCCGGCCTGCGACAAGTCCAGCCGGGGCTCTTGGCCAGCAAGGCTACGCCATCGCCGACCCCAATATCAAGCGCGGCGTTGAACTTCCAAGCCACCGTGACCGCGAGGATTTGCTTCGTCGCGTCTGAATCCTACATTCCAATTGCTGGCGGGCGTCAGAGTGTCGCCCACCGGCGGAGTGCTCAAGGAAACGTCCTTCGCCAGACAATCGTGAGACTCAGGGAGACACCGTGGCGGGCCTACTCGTCCCAGCAGGGACAGGCGGTCCGCCGCTTGTGTTATGGCCCGACGATGACGCTCACTCCCGCCCCGCCGGAGCCGTCGCGGGCATACCCTCCGCCTGCCACATGGCATCGGCGAAGGCCGCGTTTTCGGGCTTGGTCAGTTCGGCCTGGAACGCGGCAGGCTTCACCAACTTGATACAGCCAGAGGTGAACAGAACGCTGCGGGACCCGTCGCGGTGATTGCCTGCGAAGTCGCAAGCGACGATTGTCTGGGGGGCGTCATCAGAGTTCGGGGGGAAGTAGAAATAGTCGTAGCTTCGCCCGACAGGGCGAATGCCGCCGCTGACGCACGGGCAGGTGAACATCTGGGGGGAAACCTGGTATTGCGTGATCAGCGTTTGAAAGTCAGCCGGCCACTTGCCGTCATTCTCCCCCTTGTAAATGATGATATATTTGTTGATGGAGCTAAGGTTGGACATGCAGACAGTTCGGTTGGTCATTTCGTTAGCCCGCTGAAGCGTCGGCACGAGGACCGCAGCCAGCAGACCGACGATGGGCAGGACTATTACGGCCATCGCCAGTGTCGGCAGCCAGGCGAGGATAGCCTTGCCGAAGCTCACGCCGAACATGGCCTTGATGATCAGCCAAGTCACCAGCAGCCCGGCCGCGATGCCGGCCAGCACGCCTACGAATCCCAATGGGCCAAGCAAACCAAATGACAGGGCCGAGGCCAGCGCGAGAATGATGCTCGACGCAATCGCGGCCAGGACGATCGTGCCGACACTCCGCCAATAGGTGGCCTCGGGGCTCTTGGCGATGAACCGCCCGCCGACAAACAGCAGCGCCCCGCCACCAAACGCCCATACCGCCAGGCCAAGCAGCGATCCGATCGCGGTAGCCAGAATACCAGTTAGAGCTATATCCCCCATCGTTGATGAAACCATATCACGCTACTCCCACATTAACAGGATGCCACCCCGCGGCCCCCATGACCGCGACAGGCAATAGTCTACTGTCCGGCAGCGATGCAGACAAGCATTTCGGGACCGGCCGGAGCATGGACAACGCGTCGAACGTTTGCTAGTTTGGGCGTAAATCTTCCGTACCCATTGGAAAGGCTGGTAGCATGACCGAGCGCATCGAGCAGTCGTATGAATTGGCCCGGCAGCAGTATGCGGACCTGGGCGTGGACGTTGAGGCGGCAATGGAGGCCCTGTCGAAGGTGGCGATATCGTTGCACTGCTGGCAGGGCGACGACGTGGGCGGTTTTGAAAACGCCGAATCCGGCGCGCCAGGCGGCGGGCTGGCTGTCACGGGCAATTACCCTGGCAAGGCCCGCACCGCCGATGAACTTCGAGCGGACCTGGACTTCGCGCTTTCGCTGATTCCCGGAAAGCACCGCCTGAACCTGCACGCATGCTACGCCGAGTTCGACGGTAAAAAGGTCGATCGCGACGAGCTGGCACCGGAGCACTTCGCGCAATGGATCGACTGGGCCAAGGCAGCCGGGATGGGGATGGACTTCAACCCGACGTACTTCGGGCACCCCAAGGCCGACGACGGCTGGACGCTGACCAGCCGCGATGCGGGCATCCGGCGGTTCTGGGTGGACCATGGCAAGGCCTGCCGCAAGATCGGCGCCGCCATGGGTGCCGCTCTCGGCTCGCCGTGCGTGACGAACGTGTGGATCCCTGATGGGTCGAAGGACACGCCCGTCGACCGCAAGGGTCCGCGGCAGCGGCTTGTCGAATCGCTGGATGATATCTTCGCCGAGCAGATCGACCCGTCGCTGAATCTCGACGCCGTCGAGAGCAAGCTTTTCGGCATCGGTTCGGAAAGCTACGTGGCGGGTTCGCACGAGTTTTATCTCGGCTACGCCGTCAGCCGTGGCAAGCTGCTTTGCCTGGACGCCGGGCACTTCCACCCCACCGAGGTCATCAGCGACAAACTGTCGAGCGTGCTGTGCTACCTCGATGAGCTCCTCCTGCACGTCAGCAGGCCCGTACGGTGGGACAGCGACCACGTGGTTACGCTGACCGACGAGTTGTTCGCCATCGCCCAGGAGTTGGTCCGGGGCGGGTTCCTGGGCAGGACGCACATCGGCCTGGACTTCTTCGACGCCAGCATAAACCGCATCGCGGCGTGGGTTATCGGCACGCGGGCCATGCTCAAGGCGCTGCTGGCGGCGATGCTCGAACCTAGCGACACACTCCGTGAGGCTGAGAACTCCGGCGACCTGACAACCAGGCTGGCGCTGCTGGAGGAAAACAAGACCCTCCCGCTGGGGGCTGTGTGGGACTATTACTGCCTGAAGGCGGAAGTCCCCGCCCGGGCTGCCTGGCTGGACGAGGTCCGGCGGCACGAGAAGCAGGTTCTTTCCCAGCGTTAGCAAAGCCAAGCCGGGCCAGGCAAGTGGTCCGGCGGAGTGCGGAAATGGCGCATGACGTGGACATCCCAGAAGCCGGCCGGCGCGGCTTGCTTCGGCGGGCGTGGAAGTACGGCTCGCTCTGTGTCGTACTGGGTGTGAGTATCTGGCTGCTCCTGCCGCCCAAGCCCGCGACCGACGCGGCCGGCGAAACCGGCACCGCTGAGAGGGACCTCTCGGCGGTCAAGTACGTCATCAAGTTCGCCCCGGGCAACCAATACATGCCGGGCAGCGTGCCGTTTGGAATCGGCAAGCCTTTGCAGGGGCTCAGCAAGGTCATACGCAACTTCGAGCAGCGATTCCCTGACACCCACATCGAGGTAATCAACGTTCCCACGGTTCGCGAGTACCTCGTCACGCAACTATCCAGCGGGGCAGCGCCGGACATTCTTAACGTTAACGTCGAGGATGTATGGGTGGACGTCCAGAAGGGATGGTACGTCCCGCTGGATGGATTCCTG
>Ga0307990_1001308_pt1 | contig 21133 bp, 21 predicted proteins | sample EllFjometagen129_FD_203168 | JGI IMG/M metagenome (GOLD analysis project Ga0307990, IMG submission 203168) | Marine microbial communities from Ellis Fjord, Antarctic Ocean - #129 | ecosystem: Environmental > Aquatic > Marine > Unclassified | place: Southern Ocean | collected 2014-10-08
GATCCAAACGATCAAGTCGAATGCGCGAGGGTTCAGGAATTTTGAAAATTATAGAATTAGCATTTTATTCTTCTGCGGAAAGTTGAACCTCTCTCCACTAAAAATCACGTAGAGCCCAAATTAAGCTCTTCTGCATTTGAAAATAACGACGACCGGAATGCGGGCGAGCTGGTCGTAGAGCGCGCGCCAGTCCTTGCTTTCGTAGGGAACCTGCACGAGGATTTCGGCTTCACTCATTTCGGGGATTGGCATCGGCGCGGGTTCGAGCAGCCGTTCGACGACCAGATCGGCCTCATGCATCCACTCGGCAATTTGCGAAATGGGCCAGTATTGCGCCGCGTTCATCGTTTTGTCATCCATCGACATCCGAACGTCGTCCTCAAGCTGAAAATAGTTCGGCAGAAAGACGCCGTCTTCGCCGTCGCCGATATCGAGCCACTCCCCGGCATAGAGCGGATGACCGGTCGTTAGCAGCAGGGTTCCGCCGGGCTTGAGTAGCGCGGCGGAGTCGGCGATCACTTTGGCCGGATCGGCGGCAAAGGGCAGAGCATAAGAGGAATGGATGAGATCGAAGGCGCAGTCTTTTAAGGTGCTCTCACGCAGTGAGTCCATAGAAACACAGCGGAAGTCGACTTCCACGTTTTCGGCTGCCGCCAGCTTGTGACCGTGCGTGAGCTGTTCTTGCGAGATATCGATGGCGATACACTCCGCGCCCTGTTTGGCTAGAAAGATGGAGTTTTGACCGGCGCCAGATCCAATTTCGAGGCACCGAATGCAACTGCGCTGCGGCACAGGCGGGAGCAAGCCGAGTACAGAATCTCCGGGGAGGAGCGGTCCGTAGTGGAAGTCGCGGGTAGAGATACGCGTCTCTTTTTGGTAGAGCGTTGCGAGGTCGTCCCAGTAGCGCGCACTGCTTTCGTCTGTGTTGCCTTTAAATTGCATGCCGAAAACCTTCCAATGTTTGAAAAAAACAGTAAGCCCCAACGCAGTTGGTTCCAATGGTTGGAAAAATCAGGGGGTGTCGATGAGGGCCTGTAGTTTGTCGGCCAGAGCGGTGAAGCCGCGCTGGCGGGCGAAGCTGGCGGCGGTATCGTCGTCCTTATCCTTCAGTGTCACGTCAGCCCCGGCCTCAAGCAGGATATCGACGACTGGGGACAGGCCTTCCGCCGCAGCAAACATGAGCGCGGTGAAGTGCTCATCTTTATCGATAGCATTAATATCGGCACCTTTTTCGAGCAGCAGTTTGACGGCGGTCGGATACGGACCGGACGCAGCGAACATCAAGGCGGAACGATTCATGTTGTTGATCAGATTAATATTCGCTTTGGCATCGAGAAGAACCTTCATCGCATCCATGTGCCCGTCGAATGAGGCTAGCATCAGCGCCGAATTTCCGTTGGTTTCCACCAGATCGATTGGCATGCCGTTTTGGAGAGCTTCAGCAATCTGTACGACATCTCCGTTATAGGAAGCTTCCATAAAAGCGGAGATTTCTTCTGCTGTCGGTGGCGGAAGGGGCTCGGCTTTTTTTCCACATCCGCAAAAAAGGATGCTCATGACGAGCAGAGAAAGAATGGCTGTAATACGCATGGAAACTCCTTTAAATTTAAATACTCAGCATAAGTCTAGCCCGGACGGATTGCCAGTTCATTTGTATGTCGCTTCGGAAGGCAGGACCTTTTTTTCGGGGAGGCCCGTATGAATAAATAGGCATTCCGCGGGAGCATATCAGAGATAATTATTTGCAATACGCTGCAGTAGAACATGTTGCGATAATTATTATCCCATACCTGTAGAGGTATGGGGTGATTTGGTAAAAATCTGCTACCGTTTGCCTTGTTTTTACGGGCTCATTTTCCTGGCTTAAGTAGGAAAACTTTATCCTGGCGACGGGCTTTCAACGGAACAGCCAGCGTAACGAGATTGCCGGGGACGGCGGATTCAATCGGTTTGCCGTCGACATGCAGGTTTTCTGCCGTAAAGCGCACCGCGCCGGTGGTCGGTCCTTCGACCAGCAGCTGATCGCCCGGCTCGATGGCGTGTTTGATCAGTTTAAACTCGGCCACATTGAGTTTGCCGAAAAAGTTGGAGACGGTTCCGATCTGGTCGCGGGTTTCGGTGGCCTGCGAATGGGAATTGCCCGACCATTCCCCGAGCGGGTTGCCGCAGTAGTAGCCGCCGTGCCAGAAGCCGCGGTTGAATACTTTGCTCAGGGCGTCGATCCAGCTTTCGCAATTTTCCGGATCGTAGGTTCCGGCGGCGAGGGCGTCGAGCGCCTCTCGGTAGACGCGGGTGGTGACGGCGACGTAGTCGGCGGTGCGTGCGCGACCCTCCAGTTTTAGAACCGAAATGCCCGCTGCCGTAATTTTGTCGAGATACTGAACGGTACAGAGATCTTTGGGCGACATGACATGCTTGTTGTCGATGACGAGCTCTTCGCCGGTTTCCTCGTCGGTGACGCGGTATTTGCGGCGGCAGGTCTGCAAGCAGGTGCCGCGATTGGCGGAGTGGTTGTTCTGCGCCAGGCTCATGTAGCATTTGCCGCTGACGGCGACGCAGAGTGCGCCGTGGCCGAATAGTTCGAGCCGGACGGGCTCGCCCGATGGCCCGCGCACATCGTGCTGCTGAATTTTTTTCCAAAGGTTGGAAATCTGGTTGAGCGTCAGTTCGCGCGCAAGCACCACGGTGTCTGCATAGCGGGAGAAAAATTCCAACGCTTTGAAATTTGCTACATTGGCTTGCACGGAGATGTGCACTTCGAGGTCGATGGAGCGGGCGTACACAATCGTCGCAATGTCGGTGGCGATCACTGCGGACACGCTGGCGGCTTTGGCGGAGTCGCACAGCGCGCGCATCTCGTCCATTTCGTCGTCGTAGATGATTGTGTTGAGTGCGAGGTAGCTTTTTACACCCGCCTCGCGGCAGCGCGCGGCGATGCCCGACAGATCATCCGGCGTGAAGTCGGCGGAGCGCGCGCGCATATTGAGTTTGCCGACGCCGAAATAAACCGAGTCCGCGCCGGCATCGATTGCCGCAGTCAATGCCGCCTGCGATCCCGCCGGGGCCATTAATTCGATTGCCGATTTCTGATGAACCGCTCCTTCGTCGCTATTTTCCTTTGGAAAATTATCTGCGCTACGCTGCGGGCTGATTTTTGATTGGTTGCTCATAAATAAAGTTCCATTGATTGGAAAAAATAGGCGGGGAGTTTCCAATGTTTGTAAAAAAATCGCAAGCTCCGACGCATTGGGTTCCATGAATTAGATATGAGCGAAGTAGAGCGGGCTCGTCAATGCGGTATCCTCTCCGTCAGTACTTGCCGCCTGTTCGGTCGAACAATCACTCGCCAAAAGTCAATTTCCGGAAGAGTGACCCGCCAGCAGGCCGCAGGCGGCGTTGATGTCTTTGCCGCCGCTGTAGCGCCGGACGACGGGCGCGCCGAGGTGCTGACGCAGGGCGTCGCGGAAGGTGTTCAGTTCTTCGGAGGAAGGCGGCGCAAATTCCCCTGATGGATCGTTTACGTCGATCAGATCGAGCATGACAGGCAGTCCGCACGTTAGTGCGGCCAGTTGTTTGGCATCTTCTTCGCCGGTGTTGAAGCCAGAGATCATCGTCCATGCCAGTGGAATCCGTTTCCCGGTGACTTCGTATCGTTCGCGGAGGGCCTCCATCAGTTCCGTTGTCGGATGCAATTCTTCGACCGGCATCAGTTCGCGGCGCTTTTGCGGGTCGGCGGAGGTGAGCGAGATCACCAGTCGAAAGGGGTGGTGTTCGGCGGTGAAGCGTCGGATGGCGGGGGCGATGCCGACGGTGGAAATCGTAATCGCTTTCGCGGAGATGGCTCCGCCGCAGGGCTCGGAAAGAATACGCGCCGCACGGATGACTTCGTCGTAGTTGAGGAACGGCTCGCCCATCCCCATGAAGACGACGCCGCGTACGGGATGGGGCGAGTCGTCGCGGATTTTAAGGACTTGATCGACCATTTCCCATGCGGCGAGGTTGCGCTGGAAACCCATTTTTCCGGTGTAGCAGAAGGCGCAACCCATCGCGCAGCCGATCTGCGAGCTGACGCAGGCAATATATTTTTGATCGTCCGGCTTGTGCAAAATCGGAATGCGGACGGCCTCGAACAGCTCCGGGCCATTGCCGCGGAAGAGGTATTTTGCGAAGCCGTCCTGCGGCGAAACCGTTTTGTCCACCCGCGTCAGGTTCGGGATTTTTGCCGTGTCACGAAGGGTTTGCAGTGTTTTTTCAGGCAGGCCGTCCTGTGTTTTCGGCAGTTTTCCGGTGCGGATGACGGCGGCATGAACCATCCGCGCCTGACGGGGCGTCAGGCCCGACATGCGGGGGAGCTCTTCTGCGGTTTGATTTTTTAAGAGAATGGGCATCGAATTCCAATGGCACTGGCTATTAAGCATTTCGGCGTTCGGTTAGGTTGCCCAATAAGCTAGGACTTTCCAATGTTTGGAAGCATTGTACAACCATGAAGAGAGTGGGAATCGTTCTGTTGTTTCTGGTGATCGCATTTTTACCGTCGCTCGGCGCGCTGGCGGTGAAGACCGGCGGCTGGTATGCGGCGCTTAACACGCCATCGTGGAATCCGCCGGCGTGGGTCTTTGGTCCGGTCTGGACGGTGCTATATATTCTGATTGGCTTGGCGGGCTATTTTGCGTGGACCCGTGGTGGGCGTGAGGGACGCAGGACGGTTTTTTTGATTTACGGTGCGCAGTTGCTCCTGAATGCATTGTGGACACCTCTTTTTTTCGGGCTTCAGCATCCGGCGCTGGCATTGGTGGACCTGATTTTCCTGTGGGTTTTGATTATACTTTGCATCGGAATTTTTTCGCGGCGCAGCCGCTTGGCGGCTTGGCTGCTGCTGCCGTATTTTTTGTGGGTGTCGTTTGCGGGTGCACTGAATGCCGCAATTCTGGTGATGAACTGAGGACCCGGATGAATCAGAAAAATCAGTTCATACCGGTCGGGTCAGAGCACGAAGGATTCCTTCACGATGAATCCCGCCAAAGCGGAACTGCCGGGCTGATCGCGTTTCCGGAAACGGAGGCAGATGTGATTGAGCTTCTCCGCAACGCTGGCAAAGCCATCACCATTCAGGGTGCGCTGACCGGCATTACAGCCGCCGCCGTGCCGCACGGCGGCACAATTCTGAACCTCAGTCGGATGAGCCGGATCGGGGATGTTTGTGATCGAATCGTGACGGTGGAGCCCGGCGCGCTGCTTTGTGATATTCAGGAGGCGGTTGGGGAGCGGGGGCTTTTTTTTCCGCCCGACCCCACGGAAACCTCGGCGTCGATCGGCGGGATGGCCGCTTGTAACGCATCGGGCGCTCGATCCTTTTTTTACGGGGCCACTCGCAATTGGATCAGAGCGATACGAGTGGTTCTTGCCGATGGATCGGCGCTGCGTTTGCGTCGTGGTGAACAGGTTGCCGCCGGCCGGCAGTTTTCGCTGACGGCGGAGTCGGGTCGGAGGATCGAAGGAACGCTTCCGTCGTACGAGATGCCGGTGGTGAAGAGCGCGGCGGGCTATTTTGTGCACGACGACATGGATTTGATCGATCTCTTTATCGGGGCGGAAGGCACCCTGGGTGTGATTACCAAACTGGAACTGAAGCTGCTTGAAAAACCGGCCCTGCGGATCGGGTTGACTGCATTTCTTCCGTCCGAAGAGGCCGCGCTGAAGTTCGTTCGCGTTTTTCGCGAATCAGAAGCTCCGCCCGTTGCCATTGAGTTTTTCAATCACGACGCGCTGAATCTTCTGCGGGCTGCAAGAGATTGTTTTGAAGAGATTCCGGAACTGAAGCCGCATGTTCATACGGCGGTTTATCTAGAGTTTTACGGTGCCGAGTCCGCGGCGCTTGAGGAACGCGCTGAGCAGGTCTTCGACACCTTACTCGCCCTGGGCGGCGGCGAAGACGATTGCTGGTTTGCCGGGAGCGAAAAAGAGCTCGAGCAGCTGAAAGCGTTTCGCCATGCCGTACCCGAGGCGGTCAACCTACAGATCGACGAGCGGAGAAAAAAGACGCCCGGCCTAACCAAGCTTGGCACCGATATGTCCGTGCCGGATTCTGAACTGGAAGCGGTGATGAAGCTCTACCGAGAGGGGCTCGAGGCCGCGGGGCTGGAATCTGTGATTTTCGGGCATATCGGCAACAACCACGTTCACGTCAACATTCTGCCGCGCGATCTGGGCGATTACGAAAAGGGGAAGCAGCTCTACCTTTCTTGGGCAGATCAGGTTGTCGCAATGGGCGGTTCAGTCTCGGCTGAGCACGGCATCGGTAAAATAAAGGTTCCCTTCTTGGGGCGGATGATTGGCGAGGCCGGCATCGACGAGATGAGGGCGCTCAAGGCCCTGTTTGATTCAGAAGGGGTGTTCAATGCCGGCACCCTTTTCCCCGCGGAGAGTGTTGCGGAGTGAGTTGTTCGCCCTTCGTGTAAAGAATCCGCTTTTAAAACGGCGCAGAAACCCATACATTTCTCGCTCTGTCTTATATGATTATTCGATGTAAAGCGTATCCCCGTGCCGGTTTGGTTGGCAATCCGTCCGATGGATATTTCGGACGCACCATTTCGTTTACTTTCAGCGACTTTTTCGCCGAAGCGGTGCTCTATCCTTCCAACGAACTCGAACTGTTTCCCGGCCCGCGCGACCGGACGGTTTTTCGTGATCTCGACGGTCTGACCTCCAGTATAGGTCAATACGGATACTACGGAGGAATTCGGCTGGTTGAAGCGACGCTGAAGTGTTTTATCGACTATACCCGTGATGCGGGCATCTCGCTCGCAAAGAAAAACTTTTCACTGCGTTACTTCAGTAACATTCCGCCGCATGTCGGGATGGCGGGATCGAGCGCCATCATCACCGCTTGCTTCCGAGCGCTGATGAAGTTCTACGGTGTGGACATACCCAAGCCGCAATTCGCCAACCTAGTTCTTTCTGTTGAAACGGAAGAACTGGGCATTTCTGCCGGACTGCAGGACCGCGTCGCGCAGGTCTATCAGGGGTTGGTCTATATGGATTTCGATCGGACTGTGATGGATGAAAAGGGGCAGGGTGTTTATGAGCCGATCCCGCTGGAAACACTTCCGCCGGTCTACATTGCTTATCGCACCGATATGTCCGAATCATCCGATGTGTTTCATAACGACATTCGCGGACGCTACGACTGCGGCGTAGCCGAAGTCGTTGAGGCGATGAGCTTCTGGGCTGACCTGACCGTCCGTGCCCGCGATGCGCTGTTTTCCGGCAACCGCAAAGAACTGAATGAAATAATCGACGCCAACTTTGATCGCCGCCGCGCGCTTTACAAAATCCACCCCGACAATCTGGCCATGATTGATGCCGCCCGCGCCGCCGGTGCGAGCGCGAAGTTTACCGGTTCCGGCGGAGCGATCGTCGGACTGATCGATGACGACGCGGCCTATCAGCGTTTGTACGATACCCTCACACCAATGGGCATTCACGTTCTCCGTCCGCACTTGATTTAAAAGGAGCCCTCATGATCCGCAAAGCAGTCATTCCCGCCGCCGGTTTCGGTTCCCGGTTTCTGCCGATAACCAAATCGCAGCCAAAAGAAATGCTTCCGGTAGTCGACAAGCCGACCATCCACTATGTGGTGGAAGAGGCGGTCGCCTCCGGCATCACCGATATCCTGATGGTCATCGGCAAATCCAAACGCTCCATCGAGGAATATTTCGACCGCAACTTTGAGCTCGAAGCCGAGCTGGAGGCGAAGCAGAAGAACGAACTGCTCGAAGAACTTCGCAGCATCTCTTCGATGGCGGATATTTATTTTATCTGGCAGAAAGAACTTAAGGGGCTGGGCGACGCCGTTGCGCACGCCCGCTCGCACATCGGCAACGAGCCGTTCGCTCTGCTGCTAGGCGATACCATTCTTCGTTCAAATACCGATGTGCCGGTTACCCGCCAGTTGATCGATGTTTACAACGAGAAACACGCCTCGGTGGTTTCGCTCGAAGAGGTGTCGAAAGAGAAGGTCTCCCGTTACGGCGTGATGGACGGAACACAGGAAGGCGACCGGCTCTACCGCGTGCATGATTTTGTCGAAAAGCCAGCGCCGGGTACCGAGCCCTCTCGCATGGTATTCGCGGGCCGTTATGTGTTCACCCCCGAAATTTTTGACTATCTTGTCGAAACAGAGCCCGGCAAAAACAATGAAATTCAGCTGACCGATGCCATGCGCGCCATGGTTCAGGATCGTCCGATGTATGGACGTCACATCGAAGGCCGTCGTTTCGATATTGGCAACAAGCTCGACTACATCAAAACCAACATAGAGTTTGCACTGCAGCGCGACGATCTGCGCGACGAGTTGGGCGAATTTATCAAGGCCACCGCGAAGGAGCTGTCATGAGCGAAACCAAACCCGAGTGGACACCCGAGCTGGACAAAGAAAACTCTGCCGCTGTCTGGGCGCACATGATCCCCTTCCTCGGCTGGCTTTTGATGATGAGCCTGCTCGGCGATGCGTCTGGCATGCGTTACCTCTGGCAGACCGTCGGTGGACTCATTCTGCTATTTATTTTCCGTCCGTGGCGCTGGTATTCCAAACCGAAACTCAGCAGCCTGCCGCTGGCCATTGCCGTCGGCGTGCTCGTCTTCGTTTTCTGGGTCGGGCTGGAATCCGAATTTTTCAAAAGTGCACTCCCTAGAGTTAGCACGTTCTATGAAAAATATTTTGTCGATCTGATCCATGTGGTTTCCTTTAAGGGCGGCTTCCACCTCGGAAGTCTGCGCGAACCGCTGGAGGTTGGCGTAAACGGACTGCATCACTACGACCCGCGCACGACCGGCTGGCCGCTGTTCTGGGTGCACATGCTTGGCACGACCCTCGTGATTGGCGCCATCGAGGAATTTGCCTTCCGCGGCTTTCTCTATCGCTGGATGCAGGGCAGCCCCTTCTTCAAAAAAGACATTGGAGTGATGAACCCGGGCATGTGCATTCTGGTTTCTGTCGTATTTGCGGTCGAGCACAACGAATGGGTGATGGGCTTTCTGTGCGGACTGATGTTCACCTGGGTGATTGTAAAAACGCAGGACATCTGGGCCGGGATTTTCGCCCACGCGCTCACCAACGGCCTCCTCGGCTGGTACGCCGTCCACACCGGCGCCTATTGGTTCTGGTAGCCAACTGCGTTGGGGCTTGCTGATTTTTTTAAACATTGATGATCAGACGAGCTGAGGATAAAGGCAGAATCAAAAAGTCCGTTGACTCCTCCGAGGGCACCGCTACCGACAAAAGTCAAAACTTCACATTTGCGCTAGATCTGATTTCTCCAATAAATATCTATAAATCGTTTAAGATGATATATTTATAGAGTTATATATCCTACACGTTTAAACGTACAGGATGCTTGGTGAAAAATAAAGGCGCGCAATTTTATTATTTTATGAATCGGAGCTATATTCACCAGTTCTGGTAGTTAGAGCTTTTCATGAATCAGGTGTTGTTAAAAAAAATGTAGGGAGGGAACGGTTGAAAACCTTCCCGCCGTTCATTGTAAATCTTCACGGTAGACCACGGCTGGAAGGGCGTTGCCCGTTCCGTCCCTACAAAACAATGAGAAAGCGTGAAACTCTTTAGCGTTAGAGCCCGAGGATTTTCCCGCATCGTTCCTTCAATCGTTGAAGCGGTAGTTTAATTTTTACGGGGGTTTTATCCATTAGAATCAGAGCGCCATCCGCGTTTTGTTGAACATAGCTGCGCCAGCCGTTCGCTTCACGCCACGGAATGCAGACATTCTCGATGGCCGCCGTTGCGGTCTCTTCATTCAGTCCCAGCTGCGTGCAGGTGAAGGCGCACTTTTCCAGATTCGTGTTTCCACGCTGGACGGCTTCAAAGGCGAAGTATTCTGGCGATTGCTCATCCATATCCGCTTCGCGGTTTAGATAGAGATTGGTTGGCGGCGGAAGTCCGGCTGGCTTCGCATTTTCGCTGGCGAACTGACGGAACCCGCGAAACAGAGAGATCCCACGTTCCAGTTCCCCTTGAAGCGGTTCGAGATCTGCGATGGTTACCCCTGCGCGGGCCGCGAGTTCGGCGGTGTCGTCTACGCCGTCGAGCAGTGCCTTAATCAAAAAATCGAGTTGTTGTGCATTCATGTCTCTATCCATAGCGGAGCTGCCCTCTCGCCGCAATTTCCAAACCTTGAAAAATTCTAATTCAGGATGATCTCGGTTCGACCGATTGTCTCTGATAAAAGAACGTATTCAAACCCTGAGGAGACTTTTGTTATAATGAGTGAAGAACTGAAACCAGATCCGGAGGTGTTCAAAAAGCTGGTCACCGCGACCATGCCGTTCGGCAAGTACGCCGGCAAAAAACTAATCGATCTGCCGGAGCCGTATGTGGTCTGGTTTAAACAGAAGGGGTTTCCGAAGGGCGAGCTGGGGCGGCTGCTCGAAACGGTTTACACCATCAAAGCCAATGGACTCGAATACCTCTTCCGCCCCGGCGCCAAAAATCCGGAGCAGCGCTGAGTTTCCAGCCCTTGGACCCGCCGCGGCCGGATTTCCTTTTTTTTCCCCAAGCATTGGAAAATATGTGCGCGTCTATGCAATAGACTTCCGAACCTTGGAAACTGAAACGCAAAGGTGCAATGAGCGCAAAGGTTCGCAGAAAATCGGTTTCGCGCAACTTTGCGATCTCGGCGTCTTTGCGTTGAACTACCGTACCAAACGAATAACCCACCCCACCGTTCCGGCACCCCTCCGCTGGAGGGGATTGTGATTCTATGCGTTTGGATTCCCCTCCATGGGAGGGGTGGCCACAGACCGGGGTGGGTTATGCGGCGTTTCCATCGTGAAGTGCTCTAGACCTTTTTTACGAACTCGGATTTTAGTCCCATCGGGCCGATGCCGGGGACTTTGCAGTCGATATTATGATCGCCATCCACGAGGCGGATGTTTTTGACTTTGGTTCCTGCCTTTATCCCTGTGGGGGAGCCTTTCACCTTGAGCCCTTTGATAACCGTTACTGTATCGCCATCTTGAAGCACGTTGCCGTTGGCATCTTTGACGTCAGCTTCTTCCGCTTTGATAGCGGCTTCGTTTGGATTCCACTCGTGAGCGCAGTCGGGGCAGACCAGTAGGGTGCCGTCCTCGTAGGCATATTCAGAATCGCATTTCGGGCAGTTGGGTATATCACTCATAAAATTGTCCTTTTCAAAGTCGCGCATTTAACCATCCGCCATCGCGAAAAGCTACGGCGGACAAGCAGAAATATATTTAGCCTTGCTTCGCATCCCGCCGGTCCTAAGCATGTTGATAAAGCTCATCATTAAGAAAGGCAATTTTCAATCGATCGAATTCTCCGTAAAAGATCAGGCAGAATAATTTGATGGCAGACTGATTACTGATTCATTTACAGCGGTTTATAAAAATTATTGCGCCTATAAACTATTCTGCCTAAATAAGCATCTGAACTGGCATTTATCGCGTATTTCGGTTTGCTTCATTAAATATGCGGGCTAGATTGTTGCGCATTCAAAATGAAGGACAACTCTATGCCATTTTCTAAACTGGGACTTCTGGAACCCATGCAACGCGTGGTGGAAGCGGTGGACTACCGCGAACCTACTCCCATCCAGCAACAAACCATCCCGCTGATTCTCGAAGGGATGGATCTGATTGCGCAGGCGCAGACCGGCACCGGGAAAACCGCCGCCTTTGCGTTGCCCATTTTGCAGAGACTCGACGCGATTGAAACCGGCCCGCTTCGTAGCTCGCCGCGCGTCCTCGTGCTGGCACCAACTCGCGAGCTCGCCCAGCAAGTCGCGGATACCTTCGAAGAATTCGCAAATCATATGTCGCACCGCATCGGCGTCGCCACCATCATCGGCGGCGAAAATATTCTCGATCAGCTGCGCCAGTTGGAGCAGGGCGTCGACATCGTCGTCGCCACGCCCGGCCGACTGCTGGAGCTCATTCGCGAAGAAGAGATTTTTTTTGAGGAGCTTCTCTGTCTCGTGGTTGACGAAGCCGACCGCCTGCTCGCCCTCGGCTTCGCTGAAGAGCTCGCGCAGATTTTAGACGTTCTGCCGAAAGGGCGGCAGAGCCTGCTCTTTTCGGCGACCTATCCCAAGAAGGTTGAAAAGATCACCGAACAGGTCATGCAGAGTCCGAGCTACATCAACGTGGCTGGCGATGTGCCGACCGTGACGAACATTACCCAGCGAGCCATCGAGGTGAACCGCCTCAACCGACGCCCTCTCTTGCAGCACCTCATTCAGAAGGAAGAGTGGAAACACGTCCTCATCTTTGTTAGCAGCAAACGCGCCGCGCGCAACCTCGCCGTAAAGCTCAGGCGCAACGGGATTAAGGCCGATGCTTTTCATGGCGATTTGACTCAGGACGAGCGAACCTGGGTGCTCAGCCAGTTTAAAAACCGGAACATCCGCGTGCTTGTCGCCACCGACATCGCCGCGCGTGGCATCGATATTCAGGAGCTCTCCACCGTCGTTAACTACGACCTGCCGCGCTCCCCCGTCGACTATATCCACCGTATCGGTCGTACCGGCCGCGCGGGCGCCGAAGGCGTCGCTATTTCCTTTGTCGACTACAATGACATGGCTCATTTTTCGCTCATCGAAAAACGAACCAAAGTTCGTGTTGATCGCGAACAGGTTCCCGGCTTCGAGCTGACCGGTGAAGCCCCGGAAAAGAAAAAGGGTCCGCCGCCTAAAAAAGGGAAGCGCCCCAGCAAAAAAGATAAAGCCCGCGCCGCCGCAGACGCCGAAGCCCCCGAAGAAAGCGACAATGTATGAACCCGTGGGTAGTCATCGATCAAGCGACCGTGCCGGGCGACGGCGGTGAAATGAAGCTGCTGCAGCGCACGCATGAATTCACCATCAACGTCAAAAACGAAGAGCTGATGAACAGCCGGCTGCATGGGTCCGAAGATGCGCTCGCCGAGCTCACCTGCAAGCCGCTCGCGAAGCGGAAAAGACCGAAGGTGCTCATCGGCGGACTTGGCATGGGCTACACCCTTGGTGCGGCCCTCGAACATCTCGGACCGCAAGCTCATGTCGTGGTTGCCGAGCTGGTGCCCGCCGTCATCAAGTGGAACCGGACACATCTGGCCGATCTGGCGGGGCGACCGCTGGAAGACTCGCGCGTCACCGTTCGCCAAGGCGATGTGGCCGCTGTGATTAGAGAAAAGAAGGCGACCTACGATGCCATTCTACTCGATGTCGACAACGGCCCCGAAGGACTGACGCATGAGGGTAACGATCAGCTCTATTCGCCGAAAGGGCTCGAAGAATCGAAACAGGCGCTTCGACCCGGCGGCGTTCTCGCCGTTTGGTCCGCCCAGCCGGACAAAAAATTCACTAAGCGCCTTCGCGCCGCCGGATTCAATATTGAAGAAGTCCCCGCCCGCGCGCGCGGCGCCCGTGGCCGCTGGCACCACATCTGGCTCGCGTCTATTGCATCCTCCTAGGACTAGGAGGGCAATTTAAGACGCGCACAGAGTTTCCACCGCGAAATTACGCGAATTAAATTCCCTTCCACTGGAGGGGTGGCCGAAGGTTGGGGTGGTGTTTTTTGTAGGGGCGAGCTCGTACTGATCTATTGGATTTTTATCCAAGATATCCGGTTATCCGGTCAAATTTTACCTATACCCACAAAATGAGGAATGACCCGGGAAACAAGGTAGATGAATATTTCGGTTGCGTTTTGGTGCGGCTTTGCAAATACTGCGCGGCTGATTTCAAACGGGGAGTAGCGCAGTCTGGTAGCGCGGTTGCTTTGGGAGCAATAGGTCGCAGGTTCGAATCCTGTCTCCCCGACCATTTGCAGGGCTGAGCTTTCGAGTTCAGTCCTTTTTTTGTGCATATCTCCCTTTAAAACCGACATTCTCTTCTCTACTACCCGCAGTGCACCATTTTTCATTGGGCACTCAACCTTCCTGACCTTCCATGACATTTCATGACTCAAAGGGGAAGAAACTGGGAAGTTATATCTGACCGTTTTTGTTTACCCCGTTTGGTTTTGGGCTAACCCTGACTGAAAAACTGCCGTGGTGAGTACTCCTCCAGCGTTAGCCCTGTTTCGTTTTTCAAGGAATCCTTAAAAGTGGTGAGCAGTTGGGGTTACTCTAATCGCACTCAGAGTGTTTTGGGGGATGGACAACACAACTCTCAATGTAATCCATTAGAGACGGCAACCAAATCAGCCGAATCCCAGTAAGGCATCCTGCTCGTTTAAGATTCGCTGACTTGATCCGTCCTTCGTTTATCAGGATGTACAGGGATGCCATTGGGGGGATCGGCACGGTGACCATCGAGACGAGAAACATCCAGTTCGATCAGGTGCCAAGCGGCGAAACCTGCCCGCCCGGAGAGTATGTGCAACTCTCTTTCAGCGATAACGGTTGCGGGATGAACGAGGAAACATTGAAACATCTTTTCGAGCCCTTCTTCACCACCAAAGAGGTGGGTCCGGGAACCGGCCTGGGGCTGGCCACTTTCCATGGCATTGCCCGGCAGAACCATGGCTTCATCACGGTAGACAGTACGCCCGAACACGGCCACGAGACGATTCTGCTGGTCGAGGATGAGGCCGTGCTCCTAGACCTCGGACGGCAGATGCTTGAAGGTTTGGGGCACATCGTACTGGCGGCAACCCTGCCGGAAGAAGCCCTCCGGCTGGCGGAGAAACATACCGGCAAAATTGATCTGATGCTGACCGATGTGATTATGCCCAAAATGACCGGCCAGGATCTGGCGGCGCAACTGAAAAAGACCCGCCCGAACACCAAATTCATCTTTATGTCCGGCTACACCGCCGAGATAATCGCCCGCGACAACGTGCTGTCCACGGGAATCCCGTTCATCCAGAAACCCTTTTCGATTGATGAGCTATCCACCAAACTGCGAATCGTGCTGGACGGGTAGACCGGTTTGTTCCTGAACATGGGATCCGGCCACAAACCCGCATTCTGGCGTTCGTAGCGCGAGCCAACGGTTCCGAGCGAGATCAGGTGATGGGTAATCAGTCGGTTCTTGGTGTTGAAGGTCAGAGTGACGAACGTTTCTTTTTGATCGAACTGTCTAGTGCTCATCCGCTACACTTTTTCGGATGAATTAAACGCAGCGGCCGAGTTGCGGGAGGCGAGTTTTTGGAGAGCAAGGAAGGATACAATTCATGAGGATAACTTTTCGTTATGTGATGATAAGCGCACTCATTGGGTTTTTGATTCCGGGAAGCCTGTTTGGGAAAACACCCGTCGAATGGGTTGATCCGCTGATCGACACCCATCTTTCACGGTGGTTCTACTTCAATTCCGCATCGCGCCCGTTCGGTATGGTTAATTTGAGTCCGGACACGCAAACTAAAGGTTCTTGGAAATCTGGATATCTCTATGGGGACCAGCAGATTCGCAGTTTCAGCCATATCCATGCATGGCAGATTTCCGGTATTCCCGTACTGCCGATTACCGGCGAGATGACCGGTCATCAGGGAATGGATGTGTATCAATCGGGATTCTCCCACGACGATGAAGTGGTTCAGCCCGGCTATCATAAAGTTTTCCTGAAGAAGTACGGAATTACCGTCGAGCTGACCTCCACCGTTCGAACCGGATTTCATCGCTACACCTATCCGGCCACCCGTGATGCCTATATCCTGTTTGATGTGGGCGCCTATCTGGGACATGGCCCCGTGGTGAGTGCGGAGGTTAAAAAAGTAAACCGCACTGAAATCGAGGGCATGAGCCTGTTAGAAAGCACCAACCGCCGGAAGAAGAATACGCCGGTATATTTTGTGGCACAGTTCAGTCAGCCCATGACCGCCTTCGGGGGGTGGGGAAATGGGGAGCTCAAGGAGGCGTCAGATTTGATCAAGGGGAAAGACGCGGGGGCCTTTGTTCGTTTTGAGACCTCCGAAGCCAAACCTATTTTGATGAAAGTGGGCATCAGCTATACCTCGGTTGAAGGTGCGCGAAAAAACCTTCAAGCCGAACTACCGCATTGGGATTTTGATCAGGTGGTTCAGGAATCTTCCAAGGATTGGAACGCTCATCTTTCCCGAATTCAAGTCGAGGGCGGCTCCGAAGCGCAGAAAACAAAATTCTATACGGACCTGTGGCGTTCGTTGCTGGGTCGTCGCATTGCCAGCGATGCAGACGGTTCCTACTGCGACATGACCGGCGAAACCCGTGTCGTGCGTCAGGTTCCCGCCGGCAAAGATGGACTGCCGGCCTTTGCAATGCACAATTCCGACGCATGGTGGGGAAGCCACTGGAGCCTGAACATTCTCTGGCCTCTGCTTTGTCCGGAGCGCTACAGCGATTTCTGCAATACCTCCGTGGAAATGTATAAAAACGGCGGGCTCATTCCCCGCGGCCCTTCCGGCGGCAACTATACGTTCGTCATGATCGGCGATTCGGCGGCGCCATTCATCACGTCGGCCTACGCTAAGGGAATCCGGGACTTTGATTGTGAGGCGGCGCTGGAAGGGCTGGTCAAAAATACCGGCAAGGACGGTGGACGCTACTACGGCGGTTACGCGAAGACTCCAACGCCCTCAGCGTATGAGGAATATGAGAAGAAAGGATATATCTCATGGGGGAATGCTCTTTCGGGGTCCCATGGCAAGGCGGTGACCAGTCTGACCCTTTACAATGCGTATCACGACTGGTGCATCGCTCAGATGGCCAAGGGGATTGGCAAAGAAAAGCTGTATCAACGGTTTATTCAGGGCGCAACAAACTATCGTCATGTGATCTGGCCGGAAAAGCAATCGGCCTGGGTGCGGATGCCGGATGGAGGTTGGATGGAAAATTTCATGCCGAGGGAAAAAAAGTTCGAGCAGAACGGCTTTTGCGAAACCAGCGCGTCGGTAACAACTTTTTATGTTCCACACGACCCGATGGGGTTGGCCGAAATGCTGGGCGGGGCGGAAGCCGCCGCCAAAAAACTCAATGAACAATTTGAAGCTGCGGTTGCAGATCAATTTCACCTCAAGGGCCGCACGCATGGCAATGCTTGGATTGATTATGCAAATCAGGACGGCACCGGAGCCGCTCATTACTTCAACCGCATCGGCTACCCCTGGCTCAGCCAAAAATGGGTGAGGGCGGTGCAAGAGGCCGCATTCAGCGGAACCGACCCGTATAGCGGTTATAACGGCGATGAAGATCAGGGGCAAATGGGAGCCGTCAGCGCGCTCATGGCCATGGGGCTCTTTCAGTTCGACGGGGGATCCGGGCTCAACCCTGTTTATGACATCACTGCGCCGATCTTCGAACAAATCACCATTCATCTCAGTCCGGAATACTACAGCGGCAAAACATTTACGATCATCGCCAAAAACCAGAGCCCCGAGAATGTGTACATCCAATCGGCGACTTGGAACAGAGAGCCTTTGAATACTCCTTGGCTACCTTATCATGAACTCGTTCAGGGCGGTACGCTGGAGTTATCCTTGGGTCCGCTTCCAAATAAGGAATGGGGTGCTGAATATGAAGAGTAAACGTCTCAATAAAATGATTATTCTAAAAACGATACTGGTTGCTGTGGGGTTATGCGTGACCGTTCAGGCGGCTCCAGATATGCGGCCGAATATCGTCTGGATCTTTTCCGACGATCACTCTGTTCAGACTATCGGGGCTTACGGAGGCCGCCTGCAACCGCTCAATCCGACGCCAAATATTGACCAATTGGCGAAAGAGGGAATGCGGTTCGATCGCGCCTACGTCGGCAACTCGATCTGTGCGCCCAGTCGGGCCACGTTGTTGACCGGTAAACACAGCCACTTGAACGGAAAGTTCGACAACAAGGGCGGTTTCAATCATGACCAGCAGCAGTTTCAGAAGATTTTGCAGAAGAACGGCTATCAAACGGTGATGGTCGGCAAGATTCACCTGTCCGGTAAGATGCAGGGCTTCGACTATTGGGATGTTCTGCCGGGGCAGGGAAATTACTACAATCCCGACTTCATCAACGAGGACGGGAAATACCGAGTGGAAGGTTATGTCTCGGAGATCATCACTGAAAAGGCGATTGAATGGCTGGACAAAAAGCGGGATCCAAAAAAACCCTTCATGCTGATGGTCCACCACAAAGCACCCCACCGCGAGTGGTCGCCAGCGCCCAGGTACCTGACTGCCTATGATGATGTTGAGATCCCTGAGCCCGATACCCTGTTCGATGATTATCAGGGACGGGGAACGGCCGCGCACCAGCAGGACATGACGATCGAAAAGACGATGACCTTGGGCAAGGATTTAAAAATCCAGAAAATGGACCCGCAGAATGTGCTCAAAAAAAGGGTGCTGAACCGCATGACCGATGAGCAACAAGAAGCCTGGGCTGCCGCCTACGAACCGAAAAACGAAGTGTTTATGGCGGCAAAGCTGGAGGGCAGGGAGCTGGTTCGCTGGAAATACCAACGCTACCTAAAAGACTACTTGCGATGCATCAAATCCGTGGACGAATCGGTCGGGGAATTGAGGGCGCACCTCGAAGAAATGGGACTGGCGGATAATACGATCATCATGTATTCCTCCGACCTAGGCTTCTACATGGGCGAGCACGGTTGGTTTGATAAGCGCTTCATGTACGAGGAATCGTTCCGCACGCCGCTGATCGCCCATTGGCCGGGAAGAATCAAGCCGGGCTCGGTCAATGAAGACCTCGTGCAGAACATCGACTTTGCCGAAACGTTTTTGGATTTGGCCGGTGCACCGATTCCGGACGATATGCAGGGCAAGAGCCTTGTGCCGCTGCTCAAGGGCGAAACGCCGGATGATTGGCGCGACTCGCTCTATTATCATTATTACGAGTATCCCGGTGCTCATAAGGTGTGCAGGCACGAGGGCGTGTTCGACGGTCGCTGGAAGCTAATTCGTTACTATGGCAAGGATGTGCCCGACGGCGAGGAGTGGGAGCTGTTCGATTTGGGAAATGATCCTTCCGAGATGCAAAACATCTACAATAATCCTGAGAACAAAAGCCAAATACAGGCGATGAAAAAAGAACTCGACCGACTGAAAGAACAGTATAACGTTCCCACACAGCCGCCTCCCCAGAATTAAGAAGGACGGCGAATAAGAGAGGGCTTATCGAATGATGAACAAACTCCTGTCACACCTGTTATTTTTAACAGTTCTGCTGCTGACCCTGTCCGTTGGCGCGGCAGAACCTGCGATCAAAAATGTGCTTTTTGTCATCTCTGACGATTTGAAAGCGAGTGTGCTGGGATGCTATGGGGACCAAGTTTGTAAAACTCCGAACATTGATAAGCTGGCCAGCGAGGGCATGGTGTTCAACCGCGCCTACTGCCAGGGGACGTGGTGCAAGCCATCACGGCGATCCTTCATGTTCAGCCGTTATCAGGACACAGCGGGCATTAATCTGGGTGAGCATTTCAAGAACAACGGGTGGTACACCGCGCGTGTCGGCAAGATCTATCACATGCGGGTGCCGGGCGATATCATCGACGGAACCGATGGTGATGATGTTGCCAGCTCGTGGACAGAGCGATTCAACTCACAGGGGCAGGAGGCGCACACGCCGGGTGACTACGCCTGTTTGAACCTCAACATCTTTACTGATGAGCTGGAGGGGCGCGAATCGACCCAAATGCCCAACCGGATGTTTGTCTATGTCAGCACAAAAGGTGACGGGTCCGATCAGCCGGATTATAAAACCGCAACCCAAACTATTGAGCTGTTACGGGAGCATAAAAATGAGCCCTTCTTCATTGCGGCCGGTCTGATCCGTCCGCACTATCCCAACGTTGCGCCGGAGCACTGCTTTGAGCCGTACCTTTGGCAGAATATAAAGCTACCCGAAACGGTTGAGAACGATCTGGACGATATCCCGAAGCTCGGGCGCGCCAAAATCATGAACGCCAACAATCCGATCGGGAAGTTCCCCGACAACCAGAAGCGCATGTGGGCCGCTTACTACGCCACCGTCACCTTTATGGATGAACAGCTCGGGCGTATCCTCGACGAATTGGAACGTCTCGGACTCCGCGAAAGCACAGCCATTATGCTGCTTAGCGATCATGGCTACCATCTCGGCGAGCATACCTTCTGGCAGAAACAAAATCTGCACGAAGAGGTGGCGCGCGTGCCGCTCATCGTCTCTGTGCCCGGTATGAAGCCCGGCCAAACCGATGCCATCACCGAGCTGGTTGACATCTATCCAACACTCGCCGAACTCGCCGGCCTGCCCGTTCCAGAAAAGGTACAGGGAATCAGTTTTGTGCCGGTGCTGAAGAACCCTGCCGCTGCCGTAAAGACTGGGGCGATCTCTCTTCACAACGGAGTTGCGCTACGTGAAAAGAACGTGGCCTACATGCGCTACAATGACGGACAGGAAGAGTTCTATGACATGGTCAAAGATCCGAAGCAGTTTACCAATCAGGCCGCCAATCCCGAATATGCCTCTCTTCTCAACCGGATGCAGAAACAACTCGATGCCCGCATCAAGGAAGAGGGAATCCAATTCGGCAAGAAAAAGAAGTGATCCCGCGCCGAGGCGCTGAGGGCGCTAAGTCTGTCATGGTTTGGATGTAGTGTCGGCTCTATGAGCCGATCTTCCCCGAAAGCGTAGCGCCGATAATCGCAGATTTTTCAAATGTTGCCACTCCACTGCGTTTCGTTGCCGTCGCGATAGCGCCAGCCTCTCTCGACTCTGTCTCGGGTGGAACTTATGATGCCAACGGCGGTAAACCGCCCTCACTGCGGGCGGCTACAAAGCTGTAGACGCGCGCGCCGATATTTACGAGATCAAGCGGATGATGGGTCATTCCGCCATCAAGACCACATCAGGCTACATCCATATCTCGAAAGAACATCTCTCTCGCGTCCAATCTCCACTCGATCAACTCTAGGAGACGTGCGATGAACCGCCCACGCTTTGAGGTGGCGGATGTACTGCGCAGCCACGGCGATGCGTTTATGAAAACGCACCCGCAGTCGCCGCATGTATGTTCTGCCATCAATCTAATTAGGCCTCTTCAGCAGAATCTGTGGGTTGATTCAGGCTCAGGCAACCCTCCCATCGTGTGAAGTAGGGCGATTTTGAGCACTTCATAGCTCCGAAAACCGAAGGCTTTTCTCGTTACGAGATTCACCTTG
>Ga0307990_1001309_pt1 | contig 21110 bp, 6 predicted proteins | sample EllFjometagen129_FD_203168 | JGI IMG/M metagenome (GOLD analysis project Ga0307990, IMG submission 203168) | Marine microbial communities from Ellis Fjord, Antarctic Ocean - #129 | ecosystem: Environmental > Aquatic > Marine > Unclassified | place: Southern Ocean | collected 2014-10-08
TCCGGTTACTACTTCTGTAACAATTACAGCAGTACCAACGGCAACGATTAGCTATGCAGGCACTCCATTTTGTAAATCTTTGGTTTGGGTCCAGTCTGTCACATTAACAGGTACGGGAGCTTATACGGGAGGAACTTATAGTTCGACCACAGGATTAATCATAGATCCCGTTACAGGAGCCATTACACCAGGCACAAGTACTGCGGGTACATACACTGTGACATATACCATACCGGCATCAGGTGGTTGTGCAGCCATTCCGGTTACTACTTCTGTAACAATTACAGCAGTACCGACCGCATCGATTAGCTATGCAGGCACTCCATTTTGTAAATCTTTGGTGGGGGCCCAATCTGTCACATTAACAGGTACGGGAGCTTATACAGGGGGAACTTATGGTTCGACCACAGGATTAATCATAAATTCCGTTACAGGAACCATTACACCAAGCTTGAGTACAGCAGGTACTTACACTGTGACATATACCATACCGGCATCAGGTGGTTGTGCTGCCGTTCCGGTTACAACTTCCGTAACAATTACAGCTGTTCCGACCGCATCGATTAGCTATGGAGGCACGCCATTCTGTCAATCTTTGGTTGGGGCCCAGTCTGTCACATTAACAGGTACGGGAGCTTATACGGGAGGAACCTATAGTTCGACCACAGGATTAAGCATAATTTCCGGTACAGGAGTCATTACACCAGGCACAAGTACTGCGGGTACATACACTGTGACATATACCATACCGGCATCAGGTGGTTGTGCTGCCGTTCCGGTTACCACTTCTGTAACAATTATAGCGCCACCTACGGCCGAAGCAGGTGATGATGCCTCAATTTGCCAGGGGACCAGTCATACGGTAAGCGGGGCAAATGTTACCAATCAATCTGATTATCGTTGGAGTACTAACGGAACCGGCAATTTGACGAACGCTACAACCCTTACGCCAACCTATACGCCAGGACCAACCGAGCTTGGATCAGTTACCCTTACCTTGACCGCTTACGCAATTGCAACTTGCTCATCCAACGCATCGGATCAAATGGTCATAAATATCCAGCCTCAACCAATAGCTGTGGCAGGACCAAATGCCCCTGCATGTGTGGGAATTCTATTCAACTTAAACGGTAGCGCCTCAAATTATTCCTCAGTTGAATGGACTACTAATGGAACCGGAACTTTGACGAACCCGAATTCTCTGACGACAAAGTATACACCAAGTGCAGGTGATGCGATAGCCGAGCCTAGAACATTCACCCTTACGGTTATCGGTATATCACCTTGTGCAACTGCATCTGATGCATTTCTCCTGACGGTCAGCGCGAATCCAACAGTCTATGCTGGTATTGATAGAACCATGTGTACAGGGCCTAACCCCGTCACGGGAGCAACGGCCACAAATTACAGTGTAATAACATGGACCTCCAGTGGGAATGGCACATTCTCCAATAATCATATTACCAATCCTATTTATACGCCTGGGCCAACTGATCTCACAACGGGGTCCGTAATTCTGACCCTCACTGCCAGCCCTATTGCTCCATGTACTGGAGATATATCCGACGCTGTATCCTATACCGTTATCAATCTTCAGGCCAATGCTGGAGTCAGTGCAACTATATGCGAAGGCAGCAATTACAACCTGACAAACGCCACTGCAAGTCCCAATGATGCAACTTTAACCTGGAGCAGTTCCGGAACCGGTTCTTTCGATAATATACACATCCCGAATCCTACTTATATCCCAAGTGCTTCTGACATCGCCAATGGGGCTATTGTGCTGACCCTTACTGCTGAGTATGCACCCTGTACCAATATTTCAAGTTCCATGACCCTCACTATCCACTCGAATCCAGTGGCAAATGCCGGATCAGACCCGAGTATCTGCGAAGGAACAAGTTACACTGTTAATACTGCTTCAGCTTCGCACTACGCCTCAATACTGTGGACCGGTGGCACAGGCACATTGCAGAATCCCACTACTTTGAATCCAACCTATACTCCTACGGCAACGGAAGTAGCATTAGGATCAGTCGTTCTTACCCTTACTGCCTATCCACAATCTCCTTGTGCGGTGAATGCTACGGATGCCATGACGATCTTCCTTACTCCATTACCAACTACGAATGCTGGTCTGGATGCCACAATCTGTGAAGGTAATAATCATACGATATCTGGATCATCGGCATCCAATTATTCCGTGCTGAACTGGTCTGGAGGTGATGGGACTTTTAGCAATGGAAATACCTTGTATCCGACGTATACCCCGGGTACCAATGATAGACTGATCGGGGTTGTAACCCTTACCATGACAGCCACTGGACAAGATGCCTGCCTATCGACGACTTCTACAAGTCAGATGCTACTGCACATAATCCAAGATCCGATCATGTATGCCGGTCCGGATGAGACAATCTGCGCGCGTTCGACCTTCCCTGTTGTAAGCGCCACTGAACAGCATGCATCCACCATTTTGTGGACGACCTCGGGAAGCGGAACATTTTCGGATGCAACTGCCCTTTTGCCAATTTACAATCCGAGTGAGAGTGACATTGCAAATGGGATTGTTACGCTTACCATTACCGGAACCAGCGCATCTTGCCTCCACGAAGATTTTGATAAAATGTTATTACATATCATCGCCGGGCCACAGTCAAATGCCGGATCAGATGCATCTATCTGCGAAAATGCCACTTTCTCCATCATTACAGCTTCTGCTTCCAATTATTCTTCCATCACATGGACTTCAACCGGAAATGGTACTTTCTCCAATGTCAATGATTTAAAGCCGGTTTATACGCCCGGAACTTCTGATATTGCAGCAGGTTATGCGAACCTAACCCTCACGGCCAACAGTAACGCCCCTTGTGCCGAAACCGCAAACGATTTCATGGTTCTGACGTTTGGAAGGATGCCTGTTGTCAATGCCGGAAGTGATGTTCCTATATGTGAAGGGAATACCTACACAACGAATACCGCGACCGTTCAGAACTCTACTTCATTGACCTGGACGACCAGTGGATCAGGTTCATTCTCAAATGCGAATGAACGAGTTACAACTTACACGCCAGATGCTGACGATATTCTGAATGGTTTTGTGGACCTTACCCTTACAGCAGGGGCTATTGCCACATGTACAGGTACTGTAAGCGATATCATCAGGGTGACCATTACGAAGACGCCAACCGCCGATGCAGGACCCAATATGCCCATTTGCCAGGGTGACTACACTATCTCAGGCGCCACTGCCGCTCATTATCTTTCGTTACTCTGGACCACTTCCGGGACAGGAATTTTTAATGTCAACAATACAACTACACCCACTTATACCCCAAGCGTAGCAGATATCGCAGCAGGTTCGGTCATACTCACACTCACCGCCAACCCCAATGTTCCCTGCGGTACGGCTGCAACAGATGACATAACACTGACGATTCATCCTTTCCCGACCGCGTATGCCGGAGCCAATGCTTCGATATGTAAAGATCAGGCCTATTATATTGGCGATGCCAATGCGGACCATTATTCGAAGCTTCTATGGACAACTTCGGGCGACGGGTCAGTTGCCAACCAAACATCAATCAATCCTACCTATACCCCGGGCGCTGCCGATATCACGGCAGGATCGGTCATTTTGACGCTCCAAGCGACCGGTATAAATCCCTGTAATAATACCGTAACTGACCAGTTGACACTTACCATCCAGTCTACCCCCCTTATTGATGCCGGGCCTGTCGGCTCTATTTGCCAGGGGAATACTTTTACCACAAGTGGCGCTTCCGTTTCGAATTCTGCGACCACTACCTGGACCTCCAGCGGGACCGGTAGCTTTACAAACCCCGGCCAGTTAACGACAACCTATACCCCAAGCGCACTTGATATCACCAACGGAGGGGCAACACTTATGCTCACGGCAACGAGTAAATCTCCTTGTTCAGGAACGGTTTCCGATACCCGTGTTCTTACCATTACCCCGCTTGCTACCGCGTATGCAGGCCCCAATGCAACCATTTGTGCAAATACGAACTTTACCGTTAGTGGCGCAACCGCCACCCATACTGCAACCGTTGTCTGGAGCACTTCCGGGAACGGTACTTTTACCGGAAACGGAACGCTGACCCCTACCTATTACCCGGGTTCTACGGATATCAGTCTTGGGTTTGTCACATTGACCCTTACGGCAACTCCTACCGCACCATGTATCGAGAATGTGTCCTCCACCATGTTGCTTACCTTCGATCCCATTGCCGAGGTTGACGCGGGAATCGATGCATCTGTTTGTGAAGGGGGCATCTATCAACTTGATGCAACAGCCGATCATAACGCGAATATAAACTGGAGTTCGAATGGACCCGGTTCATTCACCAACGGAAATACAATAAACCCAACCTATACCCCCGATCCAGGGTTTTCCGGATCAGTCATCCTGACGGCAACTGTAACAAGTATTTTACCTTGTGTTGCCACGGTTGAGGATCATATGTATTTAACGGTAACTCCTTTACCGGTTGTTTATGCCGGTCCGACCGGCACCACCTGCGGGGCAAACCCTTTCAGTATAACTGCTGCAACCCAATCCCATGCCACCAACGTTTTATGGACTACCTCGGGAAGTGGTGTGTTTTCTAATAGTTCTTTATTAAACCCCACTTATACTCCTGGCGCCGCTGATATCCTTGCAGGATCTGTGGTTCTTACTTTAACAGGCAACCCCGGAACTACCTGCACCGCATCTGACGCATTTACATTAATCATCGTTGCTCCTGCAACAGCATTTGCCGGCGACGATGCCCCGGTTTGCGAAAATGGAAGTTATACCATCAATGATGCCACCGCGACCCATTATACTGCCGTGAACTGGACGGCAACAGGAACAGGCACCCTGACCGGCGCAGGAACACTTACACCGACTTATACAGTAGGTTTGGGAGAGACCGGATCGGTTATACTAACATTGACTGCCACCGCCAATACTCCGTGTGCCAATGTAATGGATCAGATAACCCTGACCATTGTTCCGAAACCGCTAATCGATGCCGGGGCTGATGCAAATACCTGTGCCGGAACAAATTATTCGATTGTTGCTGCTACTGCCGATCATTACTTATCACTTAACTGGTCGACCTACGGAACTGGAACATTTTCAAATGCGGCTATTCTTCATCCCATATATACAGCCTCCCTTGCAGATATTGCCGCAGGTCATGTGCACCTCACCCTCACGGCGCAGCCCAATACCCCCTGCAGCGGCGCTGTTTCCGATGCTTTTATGCTTTCGTTTATTCCGGCTGCCACGGCGAATGCCGGTCCTGCTGCCAATATTTGCGCGGGAAGCACATATACCGTCGCGGGAGCATCTGTTTCTAACAATTCGGCGATCCTCTGGTCAACCAACGGATTAGGAAATTTCAATTTCAACAATATTATTGCACCCATTTATACTCCAAGCGATGAAGATATCGCAGCAGGTTCTGTCATTCTTACCCTTACTGCCGTGGGAAACCCGCCATGTACTGATGCCTCCTCCATTAAGACCCTCACCATTACACCAGCTCCATCAGCCAATGCGGGTTTAGGGGCAACAATTTGTGAGGGAAGCTCGTACACGATAGGTGATGCCACAGCATCGCACGCTACACTGCTCTGGACATCCTCCGGAACGGGAGGAACGCTGTTGAATGAAACATCCATAAGACCAACCTACACTCCAAGCGCCTCCGATATCGCAACGGGTTCAGTTGTGTTGACGCTCACTGCATCTGCAATTGCTCCATGCCTTGGGCAAGTCACCTCCTCAAAAACCTTACTATTGAAGGCAGCCCCTCATGCCGACGCCGGCCCGGCTGACGTTATTTGCGAGGGATCTTATGTCTTTGCCGTAGGTGTTGCCACTGCATCGAATTATTCTTCACTTAACTGGACTAGTTCAGGAACAGGAGGCTGGGCAAATCAAACGACCCTTACCCCAACTTACACGCCAAGTACTGCAGATTATTCAACCGGTTCGGTTACTCTTACACTTCAAGCGAACGGCAACAGCCCATGCAATCCGGCTACCGACGCGATGGTGTTAACCCTTATATCAGCTCCTACAGCTGATGCAGGGTCCAATACTGAAATATGTGAAAAGGGAAGTTACACCGTTAGTGATGCTATAGCAACACATAAGGCAAGTGTTTTCTGGACTACTACCGGTTTAGGGAATTTAACCGGAGATAATACTCTAACCCCGACTTATATTGCAGCCGCCGGTGAAACCGGTATCGTTACCCTAATCCTCACGGCTTACGTAAATCCTCCCTGTGCCGCAAATGCAACGGATCAGATGACCATTACCATACAGCCCAAACCATCTGCAAATGCGGGCATTGATGCAACCATTTGTGAAGGGAGTACCTATACACTATCAGGCACAGCATCATACACTGCCTCCGTTAGCTGGTCGCGGAATGGCTCAGGTACTTTTGACAATCCAAACATCCTTGCACCAACGTATACTCCCAGCGCTGCAGATATTTTGGCTGGCAGTGTAACCCTCACACTCACTGGTGTCGCTATCAGCCCCTGCGCGGTGAATGCTACCGATGCTATGACCTTAACACTGGGTGCAAAGCCCATAGTTGAAGCGGGTCTCAACGCCACCACCTGTGAAGATGGCGGCTACCTTCTTTCGCAATCCAGCGTGAGCCATGAGACAAGTATTGCCTGGACCGGCGGTGATGGTTACTTTTCCAATAGCGGAACCCTCCATCCAACCTACACCCCGGGAGTAAACGATAAATTTGTCGGATATGTTACCCTCACCCTGACAGCACAACCCATTGCCCCATGCACCCTGCCTGTGAGTGATTTTATGGTACTTACCATCAATAACCTCCCCATCGCGAATACAGGCGCTGATGCAACTGCCTGTTCGTTAACCTATACGGTTACCGGAGCCACCGCTGCCAACTATTCAACGATCAACTGGACAAAAAGAGGATCCGGAACTTTCAGCAATGGCAATACAACGGCTCCAACCTATACACCAAGCAGCGCCGATTGGCTTGCAGGAAGTGTTACTTTGGTGATGAATGTTACAGGTATTTCACCGTGTTCAGGGACAGTTTCAGACGACATGATCTTAACATTACCTCCGTTATTAACTGCCTCTGCAGGATCAGACGCGAATGTATGCCAGGATGTTCCTTTTACCGTAAGCGGCGCTACTGCAACAAACTGGGTGAGCCTACAATGGACGACTTCAGGAACAGGCCCGTTTATAAATACTATCGGCAGACTCGATCCCACCTATACCCCGGATGCGACAGATATTGCCAATGGTTCCGTTATACTAACTCTTCATGCGACCGGTAATCCGCCTTGCAATAGTACAATTATTGATGCCATGGTTTTGACAATCATTAAAACCTCCGTTGCCAATGCAGGCCCCAATGATATTATTTGTGCAGGATCTGATTTTAACATTACCGAAGCAACTGCTTCCAACATTTCCACGATTGTTTGGAGTACAACAGGAACCGGAACTTTTTTGAACGACAACATCATAAAACCGACCTATATCCCAAGCGACGTTGATATTGCAGCCGGATCAGTGAATTTAACCATGACCACCCATGACATTTCGCCGTGTGTTGGAAACGACGCCGATGTGATGACACTTACGATTAAACCGAACGTAACAGTGAATGCAGGACCGGACAACGGGGTTTGCTATCCTGCTTCGTTTCCTATTACAGATGCTACATCGAGCAATTCTCAAAGCCTGTCATGGACCTCTTCCGGAAACGGGACATTTATTCCCAGCAACACAGTTTTTAATCCTACCTACCAGCCGAGCTCTGCTGACCTGAGCGCCGGAAGTGTGGTTCTTACGCTTACCGGCACGGGAGTGTATCCATGTAATACTTCAGCATCGGACATAATGATCCTTAGAATTGATGGAGCTCCGGGAACTGCCGGACCAATTACCGGCACTACTCCAGTTTGCATTGGCCAAACCTGGGTTTATTCGATTCCCATCCTTCCTTCCGCATCAGGATATGATTGGAGTGTACCCTCCGGTGCTACAATTACTTCAGGTAATAACACAAACGCCATAACCGTTTCTTTTGGAGCTTCTGCTGTTTCCGGGAATATAACAGTTTATGCCACAAATGCTTGTGGTTCAGGAAGTACGGCATCTTTCTCTGTCCAGGTCAACTCCCCTCCACCTACTCCGGGAATTATTAGCGGAAATCAGACCATCTGCCTGGGAGCTTCAGGAATAGCCTATTCGATTACTCCTTTGACTGGAGTTACCGGCTACATCTGGACGATACCTGGTGGGGCTACCATAGCGAGTGGACAAAATACTGCTGCCATAACCGTCGATTATGGTGCATCAGCAGTTTCAGGCGACATAACCGTGAAAGGAACAAACGACTGTGGCAATGGTCCCACTGCTTCACTGACCATTACCGTTAATCCATTACCACCCACACCAACAATTTCAGCAGGCGGTCCTACCACTTTTTGTGAAGGAGGATCAGTAACACTTACGGCTTCAACACCAGGGTATAGCTACCTCTGGTCGCCCGGAAGTCAATTAACTCAGAGTATAGTTGTATCTGCATCAGGAAATTATAGCGTTGTTGTTGCTGATGAATATGGTTGTGCCAGCGCGGCATCCGATGTGATCAATGTTACGGTCAATCCGCTCCCGGGATCAGCCGGAAACATTATTGGTAGTTCAGTTGTTTGCACTTCGCAGACAAATGTATCCTATTCTGTTTCGCCTATAACCGATGCTACGGGTTATAACTGGGCATTACCTACAGGCGCCAGTATCGTTTCAGGTCCAAACACAAACAGCATCACGGTTAATTTTTCACCCACCGCGGTTAGCGGTACGATCACGGTTCAAGGAACAAATGACTGTGGTACAGGAGTTTCCTCTACCCCATATCTGGTTACCGTGAATAACCTGCCCGGCGCTGCCGGAATCATCACCGGCACTTCAACAGTTTGCCAGGGACAAACCGGGGCAACCTATTTCATTGTTGCCATTCCAAACGCCACAGGGTATTATTGGACCGTTCCAAGCGGAGCAACCATTGTATCGGGAACAAATACCAACACCATTACGGTTGATTATTCAGCTACCGCAATTAGCGGGAACGTCACGGTTCAGGGAACGAATAACTGTGGAACAGGGAGTGTTTCGACTCTTGCCGTCACGGTTAATCCGCTGCCATCTCCTGCCGGAGCAATAAGTGGCCTTGCTACAGTTTGTGAGGGACAAAAAGGTGTAATATTTTCTGTTTTACCGATTGCAAATGCCAAAGACTATCATTGGACATTACCCACCGGAGCCACCATTGATAACGGAGAGAATACATACGCAATAACTGTGAATTTTGGCATCGGCGCATCAAGCGGTAATGTAATAGTTTATGGATCAAATATTTGGGGGAACGGATTGCCCTCAGTACCTTATCCGGTAATAGTAAACAGGCTTCCAAATGACGCCGAAGTTATTACCGGATCCTCACCGGTTTGCCAGGGACAATCTGGTGTGGTCTATTCGGTACAATCAATCCCGGGAGCAACAGGCTATATCTGGACCTTATCGCCAGGCGCCACCCTTGTTGCCGGCGTCAACACCAACAGCATCATGGTTGATTTTTCAACCATCGCTTCCGACGGAATTATCACCGTTAAAGGAACAAATGACTGCGGAAACGGCATTGTTTCGCCGAATTTCCCAGTTAAGGTGAACATAAGTCCGATTGCAGTCTTCACGTTTGATCCAATCAATCAGTGTGTAGGTGTCGCTGTCTCGTTTACTGATGCGAGCCTTCCTAACGGAGGAGGCATCATCACGTCATGGCTGTGGGATTTTGGCGATCCCGGATCCGGAGCAAATAATACCTCAACGTCACAAAACCCGACACATATTTTTTCTTCTTCGGGCATCCATGCAGTCACCCTTCTAAGCTCGAATGTAAATAACTGCTCAGGCACTATCAGCCACGACGTGAATGTTAATGCGCTTCCGGTCGCTGCCTTTGCAAACAGTACTCCTTGCTTTGGAACACAAACCACCTTTAACGATCAGTCGATTGCCTATGCCCCGGCTATTATTTCGTGGGATTGGGACTTTGGCGATGGTACGCCACATTCAAGCGTTCAGAATCCAAGCCATAACTATGCAGCAGCAGGGACTTACAATGTTACACTGATCGTTACCAACAGCAATGGATGTGTTAATTCTACAATAAAGCCGGTACAGGTAGTTCTGCCACCAACCGCCGAATTTATGACAAGTTCAGGAGGCTGTACCGGTTCACCCGTGCAGTTTACCGATCAATCGTCGGTTTCTTACGGCTATATTACTACATTGACATGGGATTTCGGAGACGGTAATACCACTGTGATAAATTATCCCAGTTCGCCGAATGTGCAGCATGTATATGCAACTGCGGGGACGTATAGTGCGAAAGTCACCCTTGTAACGTCGAACAGCTGCGTTGCATCCATAAGCCACGATGTTACAGTTACCAGTGGGCCAATTGCAGATTTCAGCCACAGCGCCGACCTTTGTCTGGGTCAACCTGTCCAGTTTACCGATGAGAGTTCCAGAAACGGATCGGGTCCGATAACGATGTGGCAATGGAATTTTGACGATCCTGCTTCAGGAACCAACAATACATCATACCAGCCCAATCCAACCCATATATTTGCTGCTTACGGGACACATTCTGTAACGCTGACTATAACAAATTCAAATAGTTGTCAAAATACGAAAACAAATACAGTAGAGATATTCGCGCTACCGGTTGCAGATTTCAGCGCGGATACGGTATGCCAGCGAGCGTCAACAACTTTTACCGACCTGTCCACTGCAAACGCGACAGCGATCACCTGGGATTGGGACTTCGGTGATGGGTCGTTCCATTCCGTCGTCAAGGATCCAAGCCATACCTATGCATCAGGTGGAACCTATACTGTAAAACTAACGGTGACTAACAGCTATGGCTGTTCACAATCAGTAATCAAGCCAGTACAGGTAGTTCTACCACCAACTGCTAACTTTATAACGAGTTCTCTGAATTGTTCCGGATCACCGGTACAGTTTACCGATCAATCCACAGTAAGCCAGGGTTATATCAATAAATGGACCTGGGATTTTGGTGATGGCACCACACCGGTATCAATTACCTATCCGGGCGCACCTAACGTCATTCATACTTATGCAGCAGCAGGAACTTATAATGCCACATTAATAGTAGAGACTTCGAGCCTATGTACCTCAAGCATAAGCCACGTGATATTGGTTATAGAAGGGCCAAAAGCGATTTTCACATCCAACAATAACCTTTGCGTGGGTGACATTATGCAGTTTACAGATTTGAGCCAGGCCAATAGTGGAGGATCTATTATCTATTGGTCGTGGGACTTTGGTGATCCAATCTCAGGAACCGCAAATATATCATCGCTTCAGAACCCTGTACATGCATTTACTTCAGCCGGGACGTTCCATGTCCGCCTTATCATTGTCAATACCGGATCATGCAGGGATACCACCTATAAAGATCTGACGATCAATGAGAAACCGGTAGCCGGCTTTGCTGCTGATACAGCTTGTTTTGGATCAATTACCCATTTTACCGATAAATCAACGCCGCTTGCAACGATCACTTCAAGGGATTGGGATTTTGGCGATGGTACGCCACATTCACAGGTTCAGAATACTCAGCACCTATATGTAACACCTGGTGTTTATACTGTGACTCTTTTTATAAAGAATCTGAACGGTTGTACAAGCTTTATTTCAAAACAGGTAAAAGTAAACGAAGCGCCTGTTGCAGCATTCTCATATATCAACAGTAATTGTGCAGGAGCACCTATCGTGTTTAACGATTTAAGTTTTACAAAGCAAGGGCACATCGTTAAATGGTTTTGGAATTTTGGAGATGGATCTGATACAACGATAAATTTCCCAGGGAACCAGAATGTTAACCATAATTATGCCAATGACGGCAATTATCATGTGAACCTTACTATTACAACGGACGATAGTTGTACCAACATAGCGGCACATGATGTTTCCATCGGGGCAAAACCACTGGCAAACTTTGACTTTGATGCAGCCCTTTGCCAAGCATCGCCTGTAAACTTCCGGGATCTTTCGCAGCCAAATGGCGGCGGACCGATTATAAACTGGAACTGGGACTTTGGCGATCCAACGTCAGGCGTGAATAATTTTTCAACAATTCAGAACCCATCCCATATTTATCAATCCGGAGGTAATTATCAGGTCAGGTTACTGATAGGTAACATTAATAACTGTTCCGACACGATGACTAGACCTGTATCGGTCAATAATAAGCCAAATGCCCATTTTACAGTTAATACAATATGTAAAGGAGACAGTACGCAATTCCATGATATCTCTGTCGCAAATTCAGAAACGATTATATCGAGACTTTGGAACTTTGGCGATGGAACGACCTCAACGGCACATGATCCAAAACATTTGTATAGCGCTGCCGGGAGCTATACGGTGACCCTGAACGTGATTAATTCGCTGAATTGCCAGGATGACACAGTTGGTCAGGTACTTATTTATGCAGGATCGACAGCTATGTTTACCTATACCGATGCATGTATGATGTCTGCCACGAAATTTACCGACCAGTCCACTACCTTGAACGGGGTTATTAATCGATGGTCGTGGGATTTCGGTGATCCGACTTCGGATACATCAAAAATATCATCACTTCAGAACCCGACACATGCCTTTGCGAATGGCGGTATGTATCAGGTAACACTTACCGTTTTGAATTCGCAAGGATGCACTGCCCATATTACCCTCCCTGTGGCAATACTGAAGCGGCCTACTGCAAGTTTCAGCGCCTTCAGTACCTATTGTCCCACAGGTCGGGTATCATTTTCAGACCATTCTACAACCTCTAACGCTCCGATCGTTTCATGGTACTGGACATTTGAACCCGGATACAATTCAACAGAGGCAAATCCAACTTACAATTACGCAAAAACTGATACGGCCTATGCAGTAAAACTCATCGTCACCGATTTGAATGGATGTAGTGATAACATTGTTGATACAGTGTTTGTTGTTTCTGGTTCCAAGTTCGCATTTACTGCTACAACTCCATGTATTGGAGACCAAACTCTTTTCTCAGCTTTAAACCTTGCTGCTAATGATACATTGCATGATTTGCGTTGGGATTTCGGAGAGACTTCTTCAGGATTCTATAACTATTCAACTTTGTATAGTCCTTCTCATACTTATCAATCGCCTGGGACTTACATAGTAAAACTTAGGGCACTTAATTCCAATAATTGTGTCGATAGTGTTTACCAGCAGGTAATAGTAAATCCGTTACCAATATCAGACTTCAGTTATATGATTCCGTATTGTGATAGCATTGTAACGTTCTATCACCTGGCAAGTGGTAATGGAGTATCCATTGATTCGCTTATTTGGGTGTTTGGCGACGGCGACACAATTGTGAAGAAAGCGGTTCAGGATACGGTACAACACCTTTTCCATGGCTTCGGAATATATAATGTAAGCCTGACTGTTATTAATGCAAATGGATGCCGGAATACTATTACTAAACCAGTTGAAATTGCCTGCATTGAAGCTGTTTTTTCAAAAAGAGATACTCTTGAATGTTCCAATTTGCCGGTATATCTGATTGATAGTTCCAGCCTACGGACGTTAATAAAACGATGGTACTGGGATTTTGGAGATGGTTCCGATACAACTTATACCACTTTCAAAACATCCTTAATACAGCACAGGTATCCAAATCCCGGCGATTATCTTGTAACACTTGTAGTTTCAACTTCAAGCACTGGGACCACCCTATCTGATACAGCAAGGCATTGGATAAAGGTGAATATTGGCCCTACAGCTAAATTCAGTGTTTCTGATGTTTGTGACGGAGTTACTGCCAAATTCATTAATTTGTCTACTAGCAATGGGGCGGATATTATTTCTAATTACTGGACATTTGGCGATTCCATATATGATACTATCCCTAACCCTCAGCATCGTTATGCAAACTCTGGAGATTATCAGTCAATGTTAGTTGTTACGAATAAAATCGGATGCCGGGATACCATGACCAATCCAGTAATTGTTTTTGCAATTCCTACGGCTGATATTAGTATCGAGAACCTATGTATCGGTCATCCTACTAAGTTTATCGATAATTCCACCCTGGGAAGTGCCACTATCAATCATTGGAACTGGTCGATCACCGGAGAAAGCGGTATCTGGATAGTTGACACAATCCAGAATCCGGAATTAATTTTTGATAAAATCGTCAATAATTATACAGCACAGTTGATTGTATCCGATACAAACGGCTGTATCGATACCACTAGTAAATCATTTACCGAACTGCTCAGCCCGAAAAGTGATTTTTCCTACATTGAACACATTGAGGGTACAGAATGGCAAATCATCATCACTAATAACTCCCTGAATGCAGATTTATATGAGTGGGATTTTGGTAACGGCACCTATTCCAAAGCAGAGAACCCCACGGCTACCTTTACTTCCGAAGGAGATTATCCTTTACGTTTGATCTCAATAAACTCCAATACATGTACCGACACATTATACAAAACCTATCACTTACTCTTTAAAGGGCTGTATATCCCTACTGCTTTTGCCCCGGAAGACCCTAAAGGTTTGGTAAACGTATTTCAACCCAAAGGCGAGGGTCTCGAAACATTTAATATTGAGGTATTTGATTCCTGGGGTACAATGATATGGTCCTCAACAACCGCAGAACTTATCGATGGCCAGCCTGGCCCCGGATGGGATGGGAAATACAGGGGCGAATTTGTCGCTATGGGAACTTATGTCTGGAGGGCATCAGCTGTATTTAAGGACGGAACTATCTGGAACGGAGTCAGCTTAGGCAACAACAAGGATCTGCCGAATTCTGTCTTTGGAATAGTCACTTTAATCAGGTAGAGCTATGGAAATTACCTGGTAACTGGTATCAAATAAAGAACAACACAATGAAAAACATATACATAACAAAGGGCCGGTTCTTTCAGGCAATCTTGATACTGATTTTTGCAGCAGGTTTCAACCAGCTCAAAGCGCAGGATCCCCTGTTCTCGCAGTTCTACAATAACCCTATTTACTATAATCCAGGATATATAGGCCTCAACCAGGGGGTACGAACCCGATTCAATTACCGTGATCAATGGACAGGCTTGCCGGTTGATTTTAAGACTTATAGTTTTTCGATGGATATAGCTGAACGCGCAATACCCGGGTCGGGAGGTATAGGATTATTGGTTTCGTCGGACAAAGCCGGCACAGGGATGATTAAATCAAACAATGTTGGCATAGGCACAGCAACACGTATTCCTTTGTACGACAACATGGTAGCCCAGGTAGGATTTATGGTTTCGTATGCACAAAAATTGGTAAACTGGGACGGACTGATTTTCACTGATCAGTTGCATGCACGATATGGTAATATTTATGAAACAGCTTTTCAATTCCCTGCTTCCAACCGTGTATCCTATCCCGACTTTTCAGTAGGTGGTGTTTACCGTTTTGTCGAAACAGGGTCAAGTTATTCAAATATACAACAGTGGACTGTAGGCGTTGCCGTTCATCATATTTTTCAACCTAACGAATCGTTCCTGGGCCTCAACAACTCACCATTACCACGCAAACTCGTGATCAGTGGTGACCTTGTACTCGAAATAGAACAGGGTCGCTCCTCTTCATACCGCTCTTACCGTTCCAATGGCAGTTTTAAGATTAATCCCGGATTTCAATACGAAAAGCAGGCTGAGTTTTCAACTTACTCAATGGGGTTGAATGCACTTAAATCGTCCATTTATTTTGGTGTTTGGTTCCGCAACCAGACTTTCGACCTTTTAAAAGCCAAAAATCTTATTTTCACTGGTGGTGCTAATATTCCATGGAGCAAAGATTCGCGCATGAAGTTCATGTACACATACGATTATATACTTACCGGCCTTGGCGCTGCTGGCCGTGCTTCGCACGAAATATCACTGGTATTCGAATTCGACAACTTCAGCCTGTTTGGAGGCGGCAGCGGCAGCGGCGGATTTAACCCAAGCTACCGTGGAAGTCGAAAAAGAGGAATGGATTATTGCCCGTTTTAATTTTATGTTTATGTCCAGACAGGCGTCAATTTTTCAATCCCGGTAAGTAAAACATACTCCAGCACAGGAACATTCACATATTCAGGTTACTATCCTGCTTATAATGTAATTTTGACAGATATCCCCTATGAAGGATTTAACCCATATTGCAGGTCAAGATTTGTAATTATCTGATATTCACAGATTATCACTGTTTTTATGATGTGTACCCCTCATTCATGAAATCTTGTCAATAGGCCGTAAATACAGGAGTATGTGTTGAGTGTAAATAGCACAATACACATATAAAGGAAATTTAAAGCCAAATAAATAATCTTTAAGTTATATTCGCAAAAAATAATAAGCTCTAAAAAGCCCTGTTTTAGGGATTTTTAGATTTAGGCATAAAAAATATTTGTAATTTATAATTATTATAGCTATATTTCACTGTATTAAATATGTGTACTATGGAAGCTATAGATTTTTTTCTTAACCCAAGTTCTGTCCCCCAAAAGCAATACGAAGCACTGAGGGCATATTATGTAGAAAACAGATCGGCCAAAGAAGTAGCCAAAGATTTTGGCTATAAGCACCGCGGCTTTACCTCTATAGTTTTAAACTTTAACAAAAAGCTTGCAGAGGGCAACGGGGAAAATTTATTTTTCGCAGATGTCCAAAAGGGGAGAAAACCTACAAAGGATGTCAACCGTGCAAAAGATACCGTCATCGGCCTCAGGAAAAAGTATCTGTCGCTGGAAGAAATAAAGGTTGCCCTGGATGCCCTGGGTCTTCCGGTCAGTGAAAAGACGATTTATAACATTCTGAAATCCGAAGGCTTCGCGAGACTCCCCAGAAGACCAAACAGCATACGTCAACAAAGCCTACCCGACAAGCTTAAGGCGGTTAAGAGCGTAACGTGCGATTTTGAAGACGAAACATTTAAAACAAGTAGCGGGGGCGCCCTTTGCCTTTTGCCGATCCTAAAGAAATATGGGATTGACAAAGTTATCGAAAACAGCAGTTACCCCGAAACCAAAAGTATCGGCAGGCTTAGTTCGATCCTTTCGTTCCTGGCCCTAAAGGCAAACAATGTCAGGAGGTATTCTGCCGATGACCTATGGTGTATGGACAGGGGGGAAGGCCTGTTCGCGGGATTGAACGTTTTGCCGAAGGCAGCCTGGTACACCTCGTATTCGCATAGGGTTACCTCTGATATGAACATGCAGTTGTTAAGAGACCTCCATAAAGTTTGGCAGGAAAACAATTTATTGGGGGACACTTCCAACCTGGACTTTACGACAATCCCTTATTGGGGCGACGGAACACATTTGGAGAACAATTGGTCGGGGAAACGGAACAAGGCCCTGTCGAGTATGCTGGCAGTTTTGGCACACGATCCGGACACGGGGATCATCGATTACGGAAACGCGAACGTAAGGCATGAGAACGAGAGCGGTACGGTTTTGGAATTTCTTGATTTTTACAGGAGGGGCTCGGACAGGCCGGAACAGATTAAATATATTGTTTTCGACAGCAAATTCACCAACTATCAGAACCTAAACAAATTGAACAAAGACAACGTGTGCTTTCTGACTATTCGCAGAAGGGGGGCAAATATGGTACAGAAGATCAGCAGCATTCCCAAAAGTCAAAAGAAAAGCATTCGCGTGAATTGTTCCGGAAACAAGAAAAGAACCATACAGGTTAATGACCATCGCACTACACTCAAAGGTTACGAGGGTGAGATAAGGGAAATATACATTACCGGCAACGGTAAGGTCAAACCCGCGATAATCATAACCAACGACTTTGAATCCAGGGCCGGGGATGTGGTCTTAAAATATGCCAGGAGGTGGCTGGTCGAAAAATCAATATCCGAACAGATAAGCTTCTTCCATTTAAACAACGTGTCTTCCTCGATGGTCATAAAAGTTGATTTTGACTTGACAATGTCAATTCTCGCATTTAACCTGTTCAGGCTATTTGCACTGGAAACCAACAGGTATAGAAACAACACCTCTACCAAACTTTATGAAAGTATCCTTTTAAATTCAGCAGATATTACAGTGAAGGATGACCAGATAATAGTGGCCCTAAAAAAGAAAAGAATGTTACCTCTGTGTCTGGAAATTATGGAAAAATACAAAGACCAAAATTATACGTGGCTCGGAAATAAAAAATTGATTTTTACCGGGGCAACATATAGTTGAAATACGCACAGTTGTTTACCGTGATAATTGGTGATCAGGAGGTATTGAAAAATTCGTATTAAAGCAGAAATACAAATAAAGATAGTCAACCCTTTTAAGTCAGGCACATTGTGCAAACACACATTACCAACACACAACCAAATTTGCCCAAAGAGCCTGCCTGCCCTCACCGGAAAGAAGGAAGACGGCACGATTTGCTAACAGGCGTTAAAATTAATTGCCGGTTTGGTGCTATTTGAGAGTTTTGTATATTTGGTAAAATGTATTAATAAATTGAAAGGACATTGCCAAAAAACGGCAACTAAATTTTAGCGCCGGTCCGTTGGCGTTCATTGTAGAAAAGAGCTATCGCACATTTGGCACATTTACAGGTCGCACAAGCTAATACAAAACCAAAACCTGTAAAAGAGCCAAAATTTAGCCAACAGTAAAAAAAGCTGAAAAGATTATTTCGGGCTATAAAAACAAACCTGTAATATCAATAGAGAAAATGTCAAATAAAGCTTGCTATTCTCCCTCATTAGATAAAATAAAAATGCCAAATAAAGAAAGGTTCATTAACGAAAACGAATATTATTCAACGCTTCTTCATGAGCTTTCACATTCTACCGGACATAAAAACAGACTTTCACGTAAAGGAATTACAGATGCTATATTTTTCGGTTCACATAATTACTCAAAAGAAGAACTTGTTGCAGAATTCTCAGCTTCTTACCTTTGCTCGTGTGCCGGCATTATTAATAAAACAGTTGAAAACTCCGCAGCATATATAAAGCATTGGTTCGAAGTGCTAAAACAAGATCAAAGAATGCTTGTTCACGGCACATCGCAAGGCCAGAAAGCTTGTGAATACATTTTGAACGGCATTCAATAATGTCGTTCTTTTTTATTTTTATATAATCCGGAAAGTAAATTCCGGCATCATTTTTAATTCCGGAAGATCTGCCGGCCGGCTAATTTTGATGCCGTTTTTATCGATATCATATGTCTGCAGCTGATCACCTGGTATATGAAACGGCATCATTTTTCTTCTTCCTTCAGCATTAAAAAATAAAGTTTTCAACAATAGTAAAATAATTACTAACATAATTATTTTAATAAAAATATTTTATTTTAATTAGCTTATCAAAAAGAAACAAATAAGCTTAATATTATAACTATTATATGAAAAACAGATATATAAAAAAATTTATAATTAAAGTCCCAAATAATTTTATTAGTGCAATAAACAACTACGTGGAGAAACAATATCCTGGTGTTACACGTAGCCAGTTCCTTAATGATCTTTTAGAATTTTATGTTGACTATCCTGATAAATTTGATATTAGCAGTAATGATATACTTAAATATCAAATGATGGAAAGAACTAACACATTTTCATTTTATTTTTTAAATAATAAATATTATGAACGATTTAATTTGCTGGTTAAATCCTCAGTAAGAACAGAAAATCAACAAGCACTGTTGTTTATATATACAATCCACTATCTAATAATTGAAAAACATTTGTCAAATGTCTACCATGGATACAAGACTTTTACCAGAGGTAATAAGCCAAGATAAAATTCGTTTCGATAAAAATCTGGCTAAAAACGGGATCGATTTTGATACCATATACGGAGACGATGGACAGATCATCTATGACTTGATGGTTTATATTGCCAGTGAGTTTCAAAGGAATATTTTTGACTATGGCCATTTAGACCTTGTGAGCTTCAGTAAAGCGTCAGGCCAACACCCTTCAAACCTCCAGAGAATACACCCATTTCCTGCCCAACTTAAATATAATGGTACTACTTATGAAGAGTTTCAGGAGATTAAAAATGCCCCGGACTTTAATCCCAATGACTGGTTTTTAAACTACTTTGAAAATGCACTTTTTAAATTAGGAGTTGTTAACCTGGCTCTTTCATCCAAATACAAGGATTTCAGCACTAACGAAGATGTTACTGAGCTTGAATTCATACAAGTGCTAAGAAATCTTAAAAAGCATGTCACAAGGCACAATAAGGCCAGATACACATTTGAGATAAGCGAAGCCTTCACCGTTAATCTTTCAAAATACTTTATCAACGTAAACGTTTCTCCCGTTCAGAAAAAATTCCTGAGAAAGCAAGCGTCCATGTACTTATATTTTTATCTTCAAAACCTAGGTAGCTCATTGTTCATTAACGAAAAAAGGGAGGACAGGTACAAAAAGAGCATAAGCTTTAACCATCTCTGTAAGGTTGCGAAAATCAACAATAAAGACTTTCGTAATAACAAACAGAAATTAAAGAAAAAAATATACGATGTTGCTCTGAAAACTGATCTAAATATACAGATTGAATTTGAACGGGTTAGGCCAACAAGCCGCTATAAAGCCTCCTGCGTTCTTATTTTCCCTGATAATTTAAAAGGTGTAGACGATAACGAAACCTTTAAGATCCTTAAAAAAGCCTTTACAGATCTTTACTTGCACAATCTAAAGCTATTTTACAGGGATAAGCTTAAAAAACGTGGAGCAACAAACATGGCCAAGTTTTTCAAATGGTATTTTTGTATGGAAAATAAAAAGGAAAAAGAAGATCTATTCGATTATATTAAAGAAAAAATATATGGAAAAAGAAAAATAAACAATTTTACAGTTGCCCCTACCATTAACAAACCAAACATTGATAAATACATCAAATCAATTTACCTTCTGTAATAATATTCTAGAACTGTGTAAGTGTAGTAAATCCCCTCTTGGTAAAGAAG
>Ga0307990_1001310_pt1 | contig 21108 bp, 20 predicted proteins | sample EllFjometagen129_FD_203168 | JGI IMG/M metagenome (GOLD analysis project Ga0307990, IMG submission 203168) | Marine microbial communities from Ellis Fjord, Antarctic Ocean - #129 | ecosystem: Environmental > Aquatic > Marine > Unclassified | place: Southern Ocean | collected 2014-10-08
ATCTTTATTATCAAAGTGAATAAGGCCATTTTTTAACTATTTTTGTCTAAATAAAATATTTTGATGAAAATTACCTGGAATGAAATACTATTTGGCTTCGGGGATAAAACAATCGAAACACAATTCAGCGAAGACTATTTTGATCGCTTTTCGTACCAGATCAAAATAGGCCTCCTTATTTCGATATCTATTTACCTAATTTTCTATTTTATCGATGTGTGGGTTTTTACAGCAATAGAACCCCAATTGCTTATGAACCGGATCATTGTTACTACTGCATTCGCGCTGCTATTCCTGATATCCTTTACCGGTTTTTTTAAAAAGAATATGCAACTTCTAATCTTACTTTTTGGCATTATTGCCACGCTGGGAATTTTGTGGAAATTGAATTTGCTTCATAAAAACGGTTTCGACTTTAGCTTTTTCTTTCCCGGCCTGATTCTCATTTCGGCCATTGTTTCGTTTTATATGCGCATTCGATTTCTTTATGCTACCCTACTCAATGTATTCATTATCGCGGCCTATACAGCTACTTTTGTTTTCTTTATCTACACGTTTCAGGATTCTGCTGCCCTGCTGTTACAAACTTTTGTAAACAGTCTTTTCTTTTTGGTGTGCAGTAGTTTTTTGTGTTTGTTTGCATCGTACTACCTCGAAAAGGAGAGCCGCCAAGCCTTTGTGGTACAAATCGAGATCGAGGATATCAACACCAATCTCGAATCCATCGTTAGGCAAAGAACCAGTGATCTTGAAATTGAAAAAAGGAAAAACATCAGTATGCTCATCGATGGTCAGGAACGAGAGAGTAGTCGCGTTGCACGCGAATTGCACGATGGGATAAACAGCCAGCTTGCCCTGTTGAAATTTGATCTCGAGCAACAATCCAAAATCGGTAACTATTCCAATATGCCGAAAACCATTGATAACTTGCTCAAAATAAATAATGATGTGCGAAACATTGCCCACCAGCATTCGTCGTGGACCCTGCAAAAACATGGTTTATCGGAGGCGCTACGATTGTACTTGAGCAATATAATAGCGCAAACTTCGCTCGAGTTTAAACTACACCTTAATGCCCATGACGGGCAAATACCCGAAAAAGTGGCCGTGGCACTTTACAGGGTTTTTCAGGAAGCCATTAACAATATTATAAAGCATGCCGATGCCAGCGAGGTAGAAATACAGTTAATAAAAACGGATGATGCCTACAACCTGTCCATCGTTGACAATGGAAAAGGCTTTGTGGTAAATACCCACCACAATGGAGGCCTGGGCATCGAGAATATGAAGATACGCATTGAGCAGGAAAACAAGGGGATGCTCATTATCGACAGCACGCCCGGACAAGGCACCACACTCATCGCTAACATTAGAATCTAAGGGTATGATAAAAGTTTTTATTTGCGATGATCACCAAAGTTTCGCCGAAGGATTGGCAACTTATCTGAATGGTGTGGATGATATCATCGTTGCAGGGCAGGCTCGCAATGGGCTGGAGGCATTGGAAGCCGCCGAAACCATTCCCATGGATGTGATGATATTGGATGTGGACATGCCGGTGATGAATGGCGAAGAAACCCTGAAAGCCCTAAAAAAGATGAAACCCGAAATTAAAGTCTTGATGCTTTCATCGCTCAACGATTTGAGCCTGGTAGATAAAATGAAGCATTTGGGTGCTGAGGGCTTTCGCAACAAGGAGGCCAGCATCGATGATATCATCCGTGCCATCCGTCAAATTAACGATGGCTTTACCGTTTTCCTGATGCGAAAGCAGGAAACCCTGAACCGGCTCAGCATCGAATACAATTTGAAGCACCTTACCGGACAAGAGATACGGATAGTAGGATTTATGGCCGATGGATATACGGTAAAGACCATTGCCGAGATTATGAATCTAAGCCCCCACACCGTCGAAACGCACGGTAAAACTGCCCGTGCCAAAACCGGAGCCAAAAACGTGGCCGAGTTGGTGGCTATTGCCATCAGGAAGGGATTGATTTAAAACCTGACAGGTTTATTCTGGGAAGTAAACCTGACAGGTTAAGCCAAAAACCTGACAGGTTTGCCCGCTAAGCAGAAGCACCCTTTCTTTAAAGTCCCCGGAAACGTAAAAGACGAGAACCTGTCAGGTTTACCTCGGGAAAGTAAACCTGACAGGATTTCCCATGCTGAAAGTACTACCTGATTTTTTAAAGATAGTAAGTCGTTTTTGGGAGTAAACCTGTCAGGTTTTTATCCCCAAATTCAGGGATACACTCCCCAAATTCAGGGATAGGCAAAATGGCCAAATTTGGGGATATTTAAGAAGAAAATTGAAATTAATATTGCAGGGATATTTTGAATTGTGTTTATACAGAAAAGTATAATAAAAAAAACTTATCAAAAATGGAAAAGAAATTCGAAAAAAACCACATCATTATTGGATTAGGCGGACGTGGTGGTGACACGCTGAAATCTTTTAAAAAAGTGCTATTTAAAAATTCATTGACCAAAGATGTGGCCGATTCGTTTCCGATACAGTATCTCTATGTCGATTCCAGTTCGGAAGACCTCAAAAATGGTTGGGATGATGAGTTGGGTGTAAATTACGGTATCGACGATTGGGCAAAAATTAATATCAGAGAAGGCATAGAGTGGAAAGATATTTTTGAGAACCTCTCAAATTATCCTACCATACGTTCGTGGCTGGGAAACAAAGGAATTTGGGCTGAAATGTCGTTAAACACAGAAATTGGAGCAGGGCAATTGCGCAAGCTCGGCAGAACGTATTTTGCAGCCAGTGTTTTTAACCAGAAAGAAAATTCATTTACAAAAAACCTGCAGGCAGCTTATGACAAAGTTTGCCAGATAAGTAAGTCGGCATCAAAAACGCACTATCATATTTTGGTTGGCTTATCAGGCGGTACAGGCAGTGGAACGATTGTGGATATTATTAGTATGATCTCCAAGCACATCGAAAAAAACAAATTAGCAGAAGACAAAATTATTATCTATGCTTTGTTACCCGAACGAAACGTAAAAGGAAAAGATATTCTGGGATTTTATTACCCCAATGCCTATGCTGCACTCAAGGAAATAAATGCAATAGGTTTGCATAGTGATACAGAAACAAACCCTTTGTATTATAGACCAATCGACATTGAAGAATATCTACACGATAAAGAGGCGCGGATCGAAGCCAATTACACCACATGCTTTGTTTTTAGCAACGAAAACGAAAAAAGCAGAATTATCGATTATACAAAGGCACTGCCCAATATGATTGCTGATTTTTTGTACCATACATTAATCACACTGCCTAATAGTAACGAAGGCCAAAATGCTTATGTGAAGCTCACCGAAAACTCGGTGATAGCCTCAGAAACGGATAAATTTACCGGTAGGAAAGAAAGGGCGGTAAAATTTGCGAGTGCCTCCATCAAACGAATTGAAATACCCGAGATAGAAGTCATCGATTTGTATGGAGCTAAAATTCTACAGCAACTGCTTTATCAGCAAAAGTATAATAACTGGATTGACGGAAAGGGATACATCAATAAAGAAGGTGAGGATAAAACTACAGACTTTGTTGAAAACCGAAGCCGACCCGATAATTTCCTGCAATTATGTAACATAACGCTTGATCAGTTAAGTTTAAAAACACCCCACGATGGCACGGATTTTAAAAACTCGGATGACGAATGGGATACCATCAACGAGCGATTGGCTCAGAATGCGCTAAAAGTATATGAAAGCGGAAAAGACAAAAAACCCATACAGTATTATAAAAATTACATGGATGGATTTTTTAGCACCCAATTTAGGGGCAATGGAATGGGAGTGGAAAAATACTGGTCGGAAAAAAACAGAGATATTGATCAGCAGAGCGATTATTTTTATCAAAAAATTGAAAGCCATCTACTTGATCTATGGGTGAAGAAAAGTAACCGGTCTGTTGGACTGTACGAAATCTTATCGATACTTGAAAGACTGAAAAACGAAATAAAAACAATTTCGGCAAGGGCTGCCAACAGGATTGCCCACCTTACCGATCCAAATAAATTTGATGTAAAGGATGCCGATTACACCAATGCCGGGTGCAACCAGGAAATTAACGTTTGCATTAAAGATTTTGGGAACTTTTTTAAATCTAAAAAAAACACATTTGAAAAGGCAAGAAGCTTTATTTTAAAACTTTACAAAAATAAAACCGACATCATTGCCTATAGGTTTGCAGTTAATTTGATTGATAGTTTATCTAAAAAACTGGATAAACTATCGGATGACATCGCAAAAACCATCGAACAGGTTTATGCTGCCGAAAGCAAGCTTACAGACATTATCAGCGAAAAGGAAAAATTGTTTAAAAATAATGATGATGATGAATCCTATCATAAAAATAATGTAAAAATGCTGTATGAGGAAGGAGCAATAGAACGTGAATACGGGATCATTATCCAGGATAAAGAAACCATCCAAAACGAACTTATAAAATTTAGAAGAAGTGTAATTGCCAATGCGGCAGATAATACCTTCGTGGATTTGCAAAAAAAACTGTCAGTCGATTTAATAACTAAGGACTATCTATACAATTTAAATGCACGCATCCCGGTCATTTACGATGAACTGGCCAAAACAGGAAAGATTGCACAGGACAATAAGCTGATAGGCAGAAATGTGCTGAACTATTTCCATAAAGAGTATAAATCAACCGAGGACCTGGAATTGTTTCTGAAAAATATGAGAGAGGAAACCGGGGTTTATGCTAAACTGTCGAGCACTAAAGATAATACCCTGGATACAACAGGAATAAAAAATTACGCATCAGATGCCTATGTAATACAATATCCGGCCTATAATATCGATGATGATGCCGAAAAATTTGAAGCATCATTTGTAAAATTGCTAAAGCAAGTTTTCCAAGATCCAATGATTGTTAAGTCAAGTAATGGACGTGCCAATGAGTTGACTATTTTTAAGGCTAAGGCCAATATGGCTGTCAGAAGTTTCGAGATGGTAAGCGGCATGATGCACGATATGTATCGCAATGCTTTTGTAAAGCAAGCAAAAATGGCTGAATTAACCATCCACACCGAAGGCTCACATGACGATTATCCCAAAATCATCCCACTCAACGACTCTGAAAAAGAAAAGGAATGGCAGCAATGGTTCGACAAAGAAGTACTGCCTTACCTGCTTTTGGCCGAAAGTATGGGCTATCTTAATAACGCTAATGGTAAAACAATCCTTAATCTTGAACCCGAAAATCCTTTGAGTAAGGAGGTTTTCAAAATTTTTGATCAGGACGAAAATTTTTACGAAATACACAAATATCTATTCGAGCACGATATACAAAGTGAAATAGATTTAGATAAGCGATTGTACAATAAGTTAAGATTGAATATCATCAATGCCCTTGCCCATAAAGAAAATAAAAAGCAGGAGCAGCGCAAAGTTTGGATCGAAAACATTAAAAAAGACCTGCTGCCATCAATTCTGGAAAAGGATTATGAGGGCGATCAAACAAATACCGAATACCACAAATTTATAAATGCCTACGAAATTGTAGCGTCCAACATTTTAAATATTTAAAACATGGCAAACCAAAACAAACAATACATCTGTAACAATCCCGGCTGCGAAAACTTTTATGATTCGTACGAGATTATCATTAACCAAAATGAAGTTATACCCGGTACCGAAAGCGAAACCTGTTGCCCTAAATGCAGCCTGCCATTAATGGATTATGAACTATATCTGGACGAACAAAAAGATTTGAAAAATAGCAAAAGAAAGAAAATGTTGCTAATGGGGCTTTCATCTGTTTTGGTAGTTGGAATTGCCCTCGCTGTGTATTTTGTTTTAATTCCAATGCTTGGACAAGAAAGCACAGAAACTGTGAAAGATACTGGTGTGGAAATAACTGAGCCTGCAACGCCTATGCAGCCAACAAGCCAAACAGAAATTACAAATAAAGCTGTTAACACTAATGATGGTCAAAGCAAAACATTTGCGGATGGAAGTAAATATGTGGGAGCATTTAAAAATGGAAAAATGGAGGGTATGGGTACTTATTACTATGCAAAGCGGCAATTGATTTCGGAAAAAGACTTGAAAAAGAGATATGCCGAAAAAGGCGATTACTTTATAGGAGAATTTCATAATGATAGAGTTGTTTCCGGAAAGCTTTATAGTAGTGATAATACCGTAAAGGAAGTAGTTATTATCGGTCGTTAATGCCGATGGGCAAAAAGCTGAACTATGAAAAATGGAATACGCATTATATTTATGTTATTAATTTGTTTCGCCGCATTTGGCAGCATTCAATCGCAGGTTTTATTTTCGTCCAAAAAGATAAAAGCTGTATTTGAATTATTGCCACCGAGCTGCCAAAAAGCTGCTGAGTTGAAACAGAGTAAATGTGTTTGGTTTTATCAGGATGATAGCTTGCAAGTAAATTTTAGCTACAGGCAAAATTACCTAACGAGTGCAGGGCTTTGTGTTTTTGATAGTGAGGATGAAAAGCATTTTCCACCGATCGTTTACAATTTTGTTGAAATGTTTTTTCTTAAATATTTCCTTATCGATGACCAGGCAACTTTCTTTACTGCAAATGATGAAAACAAAATCAAACTCTACTTAAGTGGCACAGAACTGCTGCATAATAGCTTTATCGACAAATCTTTAATTCTGAGCGCATTAATTAATTCGAGCGATAAGTCCTCGAGTTTCAAAGACAATAGTTATAAGTTTGTCTTTAGTAAAAGTAATTATGATTTAACGCTTGTTTTTCCGGCTAATAGTTTGCTGATTCAGTGCATTGACAAAAAAGAAGCGGATTTGGCTCTGGCACGATCACTCAAAAATTTTAATCCTGGTCAGGCACTCACGCCTCTATATGATACGCTGAACTTGACTAAGAATACGAAGGGGATTTTTTGTTCAAACGAGCGCATTTTGCACAAGGGCGTTAGCGACCAATATTTTATGCAAAAAACTGATGGAGAGTATTCTCCGGTATTCGAGGATCATTTGTATATCGAATCATTACAAAATGAATTTTTGGTGGGTTATGCTGATAATCAAAAAAAACTACGAATTAATCATCATCTGTATGGCAATGAAAGCGATCATTACACAATGAATTTGAATACTTTTTTGCAATATTACAGGCAGGATAAGGAAACGGATTTTTATTTCGGTATCGAAAGCGATGATAAAAAAACGATCGTTGCCTCCTTATTTATAAAGCATAAATATCTAAACAGCCTTGCTATTCTCACGATAATGACAAATACCACCGATATGTTTGATCGGGAGGCGACATACAATTGTAAGCTATACACCAATATTCCCGGCGATAACATCAAAGATTTGTTTGGGATTTATGATGAGAATGCTTCTGATGAATTTTTTAAAATAAACCAAAGATAGGTATTTACAGAAAGAGCGAAGTATGAAAGTGCCAAGCGAAAAATATAAGCTTCAACCAATTTTTTCAGGTGTTCTCCTAATCCTGACCATTTCTTTGCATGGTTTCCTTTTTTCACAAAATGATGCTCCTGACGAGTTGAAAATTAAAACCAGCGGACTGTATTACTTTGGTCAAGCCATTGGCGACACTGAGGAAATTGCGGTAATTGAAGCCAGGCAGGAATTAGTGGCCAATATTGTTTTTTCGTCCCAGGATAAATTTGATAGCCAATTTCAAACGGATATGCTGCTCCAGGATGTAAAATACCAATATCTTGTATTTCCACGTGGCAACCGAATTCGAGCCTTGGCATACCTTTTAAAAGAGCGCGTGATTTGGGATGCTAAAAAGGAGAAACTGAAAATTGGAGAGGCCATTTTTACTGAGCAAAAAAGTCAACAAAGTCCTTCAACTGATGGTCAGGAAGATTTCCAGACTGAGCAAGTGAAAAGCATCTCCACTGAAAATATCGAATCCGAGGAAATCATCATAAATAAAGATGAGGCAATTATAAGCAAGCCTGATCTTGATGAGGGCAAGGATAATGGCAACAATCAAGATTTGGAGCAAGTAATGGATGCTCAAATTGTAAAATCGTCCACGCCCGAAATCATTAGTACCAAATCGGACTTAATACATTTTGTGCAAGGCTGTGAAAATGTTAAAGAATTAGCTCCGGTATTGACAGATATGAAAGCTAATGGAATTATTCAGTTTGGCGACCAACGAAGTATGTCCATCCCCAATGCATACTATTTGCTCTATTTCGATCCTATTACAGGTATGCTTACAGGTTTTTTGGATAAACCAAAAAATGGCGTTCGCGATGATTTGATTAACAAAACAAAAACTCAAGATTTATCAAACTATAAAAAATCGAAATTGATATGGATACTATTCTTTTGAAATTATTCAAGCTAATATTTTTGCTGCTAATACCTTTTAATATGGTTTTTGCTCAATATAAAACCAATTTGATTTTAACCGGCGAAAGTGATAAAGCATTACTCGAAAAAATGCAAGCCAATGCCAGCGCGGTACTTACCGAATTTAATTATGCCTTTGCCGAAAACCGCAAAGTACAAAACCAACCGGACGCAATGTCGGCCAGTGCCTACGAGGCCATTCTCATGATGTGGGAGATGAGCCCCTTTCGTTGCTACGAAACGCAGGTCATCGAAAAGATAACACACTACAACGATAACTACGAAGTACGCAACATTCCTTTGTTTTTTGGCGAGGCTCCCGAGGGAGAAAATTACGAGGAGGTGGTATTGATTTTCGATAAAAGTGGAATTATAGAAAATATGTACATCTCGATTGGCACAAACAGGGTGGATGGTTTTTTGCGCGATGCCAATTCGGTAAGCGATTATCGTCACCGCCAGTATGTGATAAATTTTGTTGAAAATTTCCGAACATCCTACAACCGGAAAGATATCGACTTTATCGAAAAAGTGTTTAGCGATGATGCCTTAATCATTGTTGGCCGCGTTGTAAAGCAGCAAAAAGGCAACGATGATTTTTTAAAGAAAAACCTCTCCGACGAACAAATTGTCTATTCCCGCAAAAGTAAAGCACAGTATATCAATGGCTTGAAAAGCGTGTTTAGCCGAAATGAATATCTAAATATTAAGTTTGAAGAAATAGAAGTAGTTCAGCATGGGCTTTATCCTGAGCTGTATGGCGTTACCGTAAAACAGTTTTGGAACACTACCACATACAGTGATGTGGGTTATGTTTTTCTGATGATCGACTTTAAGGACGAAGATAAGCCTATTATTCATGTTAGAACCTGGCAGCCCGATAAATACAGCGATGGGCGGGCAATCGAACAGAGCGAAATTTTCAGCCTGGGAGACTTTGGTGATTTAAATCGTGAATAATCTAAATATGTAGCTATGAAAAAAAATATCCTAACATTTGTTTTATGTCTTATCTTCTCGATGAGCTTGCTGGCTCAAAAACTCGAATTTGACGAAAATCCCGGCAAGGCTAATGAATTTTTAAAACTTACACAACCCGAAAAGGTACTATTGGTTTTTGAGTCTGAGCTGATACTCCAATTCAAATCGAGTATCGAGACTTTGAGCGATCCTATAAAAGAAGGAAATACTTATCGTTTTTATATTAGCCAAATGAAATGCGTTATTACTATCGCTGATCAGGATAATAATAAGGTTGATATTTCATTTGGAAATCTTGGGGCAAATTTTCCACCCTTAAATAAGGGGGAAATAAAATATTTTGAAATTTACCTTATTTATCCCCTTAAGTATATTGAGCAAACAGAGCAAAAAAAGAAGGAGGGGATAATCGACAACCAAATGTTCTACGAAAAAGAAGCACTGGTGTTTTTTACCGTGGATCCACCTGATATGGAATTACAATTTTCGAGTAGCGTAGAAATTACCGAAATCAAAAATGAAGCCGGAGTTTACCGATTATATTTAAAGCCTGCCGTTCAAACCCTTACCATTAAATACCCCGAGCTGGACGACACATACATCGTTTTCGACAGCCTGGCTGTGAAAGAAGTACGGTATTTTTATGTAATCCTTCCCAATAAGTTCAGAAACATACAAACCGAATCCGTGGATAACAGCATATCTGTGGGTAGCTACCGCATCGAAACTGACCCGTCGGGAGCGGTAATCGAAATGTACGGGAATCCTGCCTTCAATAGTCAAAACAACAAAACACCCTTTGTTTTTGAAGGCTACGAAACCGGAGCCAAAATACTTACCCTCAGGCTTCCCGAGTATGAAACCATTACCGATACTATTCAAATAGGAACGCGCAGAGCCAATAAATCGAAATACGAATTGATCCCTGAATTTGCCTTTGTAAACTTCAATATTTCTCCCGCACCGCCTTATTCAAAACTGTTTATTAACGATACGGAAAAAGTCTATTTTCAAAATGATCAGGATTACAAAGTAGGAAAAGGAGACGTGAGCGTGGTGGTAGAAGCCGATCATTACTATCCCGCTTCCCGAATTATAAACACCATCGCCGGCAAAGTTCACGAGCTTAGCATTGCACTTCAGCCGATAATGGGAAGATTTATGGTTGAAGTCGGCGATAATGCTGAGGGAGCCAATGTGTATATTGTAAACCCCAAGCTGGGCATCGAAAAAGAAAAAATTGGAAAACTCCCCTTCGATGAAGCACTTGTCATGCAGGAAGGTGAATATATGCTCTTTTTCGAGAAGAAGGACTTTGCCACTAAGCAAACTGAATATACGATAGAGATTGATGAATCGAAAACTACGCGTTTTAAAGCAGACTTTAACGAGAATCGTAAAATCAGCATTTATACCACGCCCGATAATGCAACGGTATTTATCGATGGCGAAAAGGTAGGACGATCGAAGGTAAGCCTGGATTTGACTATTGGCACTCATAACCTACGGCTCGAAAAAGAAAGTTATGAAAACTTAGTTGAGGAACTTATCATCAACAGGAATTCTAATGACTATTATTTCAATTTGGAACCGGAGAAAATATTGTTTAAGCCAAAGAATCGTGAAAAAATGACTGTTGAATTTAGCAACGGTGTAAATGGTAAATATCCTACACATCCCAATATTATCTATAACACCAAGGGCAATTATAATTTAACATTAACCAGTGATGATAAAAAGGTATTCAAGGGCAGAGTAAGATTCCCTCAGGTAAATGGCCACATGATTCCTATGTATTCACGCAATAGAGACCTGGTATTTTCAGTACTTACCTACGAATACGATTATTATTTAGATTCGCATGTATTCGGTCTTGGGCAAATAGGCTTATATGGACTTAGAACTACCATCGTCAGTCTTAGAACAATCGAAACTATCGATAGCCGGCAAACCTTAGTATCACCATTTTTAAATTTTGAATTTTCGATGGGTGGCGCAGTATTCAGACATCTTGATTTATCTTTGGATTTGGCATTTAGTTTATGGGGCAATTTTGGGGAAGATGATGAAAAGCCCGAAGAAAACAAAGACCAATACAACAATATGAATTACTTCGGTGGAATAAAATTACAAACGCGAGGTAAGAATCGTGGAGATATTTTCAGTTTGTACGCTAAAGCAGGTATTTTATATTCCGAAGGAGAAGTAAAATATGTAAACAGTGATTTTTCGTACGGCCCAGATTTTACATTTGGCCCCGGCTATTATATTTCATTTACACTCGGAGCTAAGATTGTGAGCAGCGACAACCAGATGCTGCGTCTCTGGCGTAAACCTATATTTACCAATTTGCTCTATTGATAAACCCGTTTGTCCCCAAATTAAGGGATACTATCCCCAAATTCAGGGATAGGCAAAATGGCCAAATTTGGGGATGTACAGGAGTAAAAACATGGGTAATATTGCAGATAGAATTACAAGGCCGCATGGCCATAAAATAATAAACACAGTTCTTTAACTTAAATCTTACACCTTATGAAAAAAAATCTACTTTTAATTGCAATGACTCTTACGGCAATGCTTTGCTTTGCTCAGGATGTAACCGTTTTTATCCTGAAACCACCTGAAAAAGAATTAACGGGTGTCGAAAAAATATCGATTATGGATTTTAAAGGTGAAAAGGGCAAACTCCTTGCTGACTATATGACTTCCTTTTTGATGCAAGATGAAAGGGGAATACATGATCTTTCAGGTGGTTTTTTCTCAAAAGGTACAGAAGGAAATACTTATTTGAAAGGTGCTCGAACAAATGTATTTTCGCTTGTTGAACGTACTGAAATTGACAAAGTTCTTCAGGAACAAAATTTAAGTAACAGCGGTTTAATTGATGACACCCAAGCGGCAGAAATAGGTAAAATACTTGGAATCGATGCTATCATCACCGGTTCGGTTTCTTATTCGTATAAAGATAAGGATACCAAAAGTGAAGGAACAGACTCAAAGGGCAATTATTGGGTTAAGTATTGCAAAAAACGTATAGTTACCGCCGAAGCCCGAATGAAAATTATTGCCACAAGCTCAGGTGAGATTTTGGGTACAACTGATTCAAAGGTGTCTAAATCCGAAAGTGCATGTAACGATGAACGTTCTGGAATGTCATCTCCAAGTCAGATAGCTGATAAATGTGTAAATGATATTGCCTATTATCTGAGTAATTATTTTTGCCCTCACTTTAGCAGTATGAAATATGACTTCCCGAAAATTAAAGAAAAAGAATACAAAGATCAAGGAAAAGAGGCTAAAAAATTTCTCCAGGATTATGATTTTATACAAGCATATTCAATTTTCAAAGGCATTTATGATGTTGACCCTTACAATACCAGCACTCTTGTTAGTCTTGCTTATTTAAATGATATTTACGGCAACTATGACAAAGCACTCGAATATGCAGAAGTGCTGTATCAGCTTGACCCCAAAGATTATCAGGCAGCCTACAATTGGGTGCAGAAGGAAGTAGAAATGAGAGACCAATTAGCAAATTTAGGAGTAATTATTGAAAAACAAGGATTTGTGCAGGACGAAAACGCTTTGGCCGATAAAGTGAAAACCAAAGGTAGCAGATCAGACAGATATGAAGTAAAAAGAGAACCGTCTAAAGGTTCTGAAACTATAAGCAAAGTACCTGGGGATTTGGAATTTGTAATTCTCAAGGAAGATGGCGATTGGTTTTTGATAAAACTAATAGGCGATAAAGAGGGCTATATTCACAGTGATGATGTGAAACGATAAATACTTAGACCTCTGAAGGTATGAATAGTGACAGTTATGAATTTCTACTTATTTAAAAAATTAAATCAGGCATGAAACAGGCAGCACTAACGATGGTTTTTATAATTAGTTTGTATTGGGTCTTTGGACAACAGCTTTCAATTCAAACAAACGAACAAGTTTTTGGTCAGGCGGATAATAGTAGCATCCTTAAAATAGGAATTACTAACTGCCTTAAAGATATTGCAATATCTACGTCCGATACTATCATGATTGCCATCGATGCCAACACCAGTCGTGGGAATACCCTAAGAGGTCTTTATTTTGCCCTTTTAAGCGCAAATGTCGATATTACAATATCCGATAACAATATGGATGTGTCGAATTATCAAAAATCTTTTATTGATTTAAAAGGAGGTGGTACAAACTATGATCAAGCGAGCAATAAAGCATATCAAAAGGGTCTTGAAGAAATTTGTGCTTATGTCAAAGTAATAATATCGGATAATTACTCAGGTAAACCAAATGAAATGCCCGCCCCAAACTTGCTAAGCTATTCCCATTCATCTGAGGTTGATATTGATATACCTGAAAATAATCGTACTTACAAGGATGCTTATGCACTCATCATTGGTAACGAAGATTATACTAAATACCAAAGCGGATTAAATTCAGAGTCTAACGTTCAGTTTGCAATCGCCGATGCAACAACATTTTCGCTTTATGCCGAAAAAACTTTGGGTGTACCTAAAGAGAATATAGTTCTGTTAACCGATGCAGTGAGTACACAAATAAAACGGGAGCTTACCAAGCTCACCAAACTTATCGAGTATTCAGAAGGAAAAGCAAGGGTATATTTTTATTATGCCGGACATGGCTACCCTGACCCTGAAACAAAAGAACCCTATTTAATTCCGGTGGATGTAACAGGTTCTGACGTACGCAACGGGATTCAATTATATGATTTATACCGAATGTTAACTGAATTCCCTTTGCAAGATCTTACCGTTTTCATTGATGCGTGTTTCAGTGGTGGAGGCAGAAATCAGGGGCTTATAGCGGCACGTTCGGTAAAGGTAAAACCTAAACAAGATTTAATTGAAGGAAACATAATAGTTTTCTCAGCATCTTCCGGAGACCAGGTGTCGAATCCATACCCAGATAAAGGCCATGGGTTATTTACCTATTTTTTGCTCAAAAAATTGCAAGAAACCAAAGGTGATGTAAGCTATGAGCAACTGGCTGATTTTATTAGGAAGAATGTAAAGATTACCGCAATTAAAATGCTTAACAGAGAACAAACTCCGGAAGTAAATACCGGCAGTATTATCAATTCATCCTGGAAAAACAAAAAACTTATCGAATAATTTAATGCCTGACCCGCACAGGCCAAAAAAGCAGGGGCGGATCCCGAAAAGCCTTTAGAGTAGGGGAAATTTTATTTTTAATTATTATGAAAAAATTATTATTATTCTCGGTAATGATTGCGTTACCTGCAATTACATCACTGGTTTTCTCACAAGATGCAGAGATAAACCCATACATTATTTCTGTTGAGCCTGACTCATTAATGTTTAATTACGATTATAGTCAAACGGTTTTCTTCACTGTTTCTGTGAGAAGTAGAATGGCATCAGACCCAACGGAAAAGGCGATTCAAGATTTGCAAACAAAAATTATTGAAACATGTAAAGTAAATAAAATGGAAGCATTTTATTTACAGGATATTGTTTTCTTAAAACCTTTCGATGAGGGTAAATTGATAGCGTATGGAACAATGTTTCGTGCTAAAGTAAAAATGGAAGAATAATAATTAATATGAAAAATTATAGATGGCGAATCCCGAAAAGCTTTAAGAAAAAGCATCAAGAATTGGACTCTATTGAGAAGCAAGATCGTTTTATGAACTTATAATTAAATACAGACAAAGATGAAAACACACAAATTATTATTGGTAATGGCTCTTGTGGCTACGGTAATATCCTTGATTTTTGCAGGATGCAAAAAAGATGAGGAGACTGAAAAGACCAACGAAATTGAAAAATCGTATTTTAGGGTGGAGAACAGCAGTTTCGAAAATGCCACCTTTCCGGCGGAATCAGAATCTGAACAAGCACCAGTTATTAATTCCCTCAACGGAAATGCTTCCGTTTTAGAAGGGGGCAGCAATCCACTGACCATTCAAACCACGTCAACCGTGAAGGATGTTTTGGTTGGCGTGCTGGGTGAGAATGGATACTATATTTTACCTGCCGAAAATCTCAAATCTTTGGATGAGACAATCCTGTTAATCCTCTTGTTTAGCCAGACTTTCGAAACCAATTCGTTCGTAATTGTGGTAGCCTTGCTCGATAATGAAGGCTTGGTAAGCACTCACGAAACTATAACTGTATCGCGTATCGAAGCCGGTACCGGCATCCTGCAGGTAAGCTGCTCCTGGAATCAGCCTAATGATGTGGATTTGCACCTGGTGGAACCCAATGAAACGGAAATTTTTTACGGCATGGATCAGTCCGAAAATGGGGGCCTTCTGGATGTGGATTCCAACGCAGGATGTTCGATTGATAACATCAACAGCGAAAATATTACTTACAGCGAAGAGGCCATTGTTGAAGATGGTACTTACATTGTTAGGGTTGACTTTTATTCAAATTGCGATGTGTCGGAAAAGACCAATTTTACTGTCACAGCGTGGCATCAGGGTCAATTGATATCTCCAGCAGTGGGCACGAACCCTTATAATGGATATTTCAATCCTGATGATGAAGATTATGGCGATGAGGGTTCTGGCAGTCAGGTGATGAAATTCACGATTGCATCAAGCAAAGAAGCTGAGATGAATACGGGATACAAATTTGTGTATTCAAAACGCAATGTGGTGAAAAGTCCAAATAAATTGAAAAATGAAGGCTGAACCCGAAGCCTTATGAGGCGATAAAAATTCAAAAGTAAAAATTATGAAAATTATAACTAAATCATACAGAAAACCCATTGCTATGATTGGATGCTTGCTTTCATTAATGCTACTATGCTTGGGCTGTGCCTCAAAACCTGATGCATTTCAAATTGAGGAGGCTGTCAGGGTTGAGTTGAAAAACAACGTTCCGGTGTCCTGGGTCGGAAATATGATGGGCGGCAGAAACGCGAAATTTACCACAATTGAAGTTGTTGAGTGGGGTAATTACAATCGAGACCTGAAATTTTGGCCTGTAAAAATTCGGGTGATTGGTAGTGCAGAGCTTAATGATCCCTTTAATAGGGGAGTGATTAAAAAGTTTGATAAAGTATCAGAGTTTAGATTGCGAAAGGACGATTACGGAAAATGGAAAGCAAGCCAGAGTGGGGGCATGTTTCAATAGCCTGTTAACTTTTTAATGAAGCTGGGTAAATAAAAAGTTTGGATTAAGCAATACCAATATCTTGAAAATGCAGAAAGCCCCACCTATGTTGTGGAGCGAGCGATAGAATATTATTAAATAATTGCAAAAAAAATTATTAACGGCGGAACCCGAAAAGCCTAAAGAGTAGGGGAAACGAAAATCTACTTTTATTATGAGAAAATTAATTACATTATTAGTCGTGTTTTTTGTGGTGAGTTTTGCCACAGAAGTAATTGCACAAACAATTCGTGCCAGAGCAGGTTTAAATTTATCAAAAATGCTGGTGAAAAATGATGATGACACCTGGAGCGATGATGAGGAGTATAAAATGCTCCCCGGTTTTCATTTGGGCGCAACAGCCGAATTTCCCATTAACGACATGTTTTCGTTTGAAACAGGCTTGCTTTTTAGCACTAAAGGCATCAAAGCCAAAGATGAAGACGGTGATTATGAATATGTTAATAAATTAAGCTTGTCGTATTTAGAAATACCATTAACCGGAAAAGCTGCCTTTGATATTGGTGGTGCAAAAATTTATGGGGTTTTTGGCCCTTATGTTGGTATTGGGCTTTTTGGAAAATATAAATGGGAAGAAACCTATAATGGAGATACAGATAAAGATGATGAAAATGTGGATTGGGGCTCGGATGAAGATAAGGATGACTACAAGCGGCTTGATTTTGGACTATCAATAGGTGCTGGAGTGGAGATAGATGCTTTGCAGATTGGAATAAATTACGGACTCGGTCTTGCAAACGTGTCGCCTTATAGTGATAACGGATATCGGGAAAAGCATCGTGTTTTTGGAATTACAGTGGGATATACATTGTTTTCAGAATAAATCATCAATATTCCTGACAGGATGTCAAATTCTGTCAGGAATATGAGATAACCGGTTTAGACTTTTGTTATGATGCGAGAGCATAAAGAGTAGGAAGGTCATTGGAAAAATAAACTTAACTTATTAACATATATTAAACGTTAAAGATATGAAGAAAATAGGAATAATATTCATAATTGCTTATGTGAGTCTACTATTCTCATTGTTTTTTGTAGGATGCAATAAGAATGATGATACTAGTGAGCAAAAAAATAATTTTACCGATTCGCGCGATGGAAAAGTATATTCAACTGTAACTATAGGCGAGCAGGTCTGGATGGCCGAAAACCTAAGTTATTTGCCAAGTGTTTCTGATCCGGTAGTAAACTCATATACCATCCCTTACTATTATGTGTGGGGTTATTTTAATGAAAATGTTGACTCTGCAAGGGTAACAAATAATTTCAAAACTTATGGAACATTATATAATTGGGCCGCTGCCATGGCAGGTTCTGAGAGTGATAGCAGCAATCCAAGTAGTGTACAGGGTGTTTGCCCTGATGGATGGCACTTACCCAGCGATGCTGAGTGGACTCAATTAACTGATTATTTAGGAGGTGATAGCCTAGCCGGTGGTAAACTTAAAGAAACCGGGACAATACACTGGAATAGTCCTAACACGAGTGCAACTAATGAAACCGGATTTTCAGCTCTTCCTGGTGGAAACACAGGGGTAAGTGAAGGGTTCTACCGTTTGAAAAATAATGGTGAATGGTGGTCTGCAACTGAAACTGAAACTGATGTAGAAGGTGCACGAAACCGTTATATGAGCCATGATCGTAGCGATGTTAGTAAGGGTTCCGGCGACAAGCGCCTTGGATATTCAGTGCGCTGCGTAAAGGATTAGTGTTTTTTTATTTTTATGCTTTTTAAAATAGTGTTGAATCTAAAACTGATATATTAAAGGCGAACCCCGAAAAGCCTTTAGAGTAAGGGAAAAACTAAATAATTATAATTATGAAAAGTTTTAATGTTTTAATTCTGGCCATTTTTTTTGGTTCTGCATTTTTGTTTTTTTCTTGTAATAATTTATCAAGGGGAAAAGCTAAAAAAGTAATACTTTCAAAAATTAAAAAAGATGATTTAGCTATCAAATTTGATATTGGTTACTATACAGGTAGGATAGAAAAAAAACAAAAAACTACTCGAAAGGGGAATTTAAATGAATTGATTGAAAAAGGTTATGTGACGTTAGACGAGGACAATAAGCATATCTCTCTGACTAATAAAATTAGTCCATTTACCTCGAGGATTAATATGACGGGGGGGGCAACTTTAAAGATTTCTGTAGCAAAATTTAAAGATATCAAGGTTACTGGAATAAGAGGTGGTGATAATAACGCGAGTGTTGAATATCAAAAGATTTATGAACTTAATTCTTTAGGAAAAGAAATTAACTATAATGAAAATCTTGTTTTTAATGAATCTATGAGTCTTCATAAATACGATGATGGTTGGAGATAGTTTTATTAGACATTAGTTAATTTCACAGTTCCAATTCAAACTGCACTGATGCTCATTTATTACACAAATGTTTTAAAGCTATGAGAAAACTACAAACAATGATGACTATAGTGGTCTTTTTTATGGCCTCGTGCACCCAAAACAAAACACCGGAATTTGACCATTACGGGGTTTACCTGCAAAATGGTAATGAGTATGTTGAACTGAAGGAAGGTTCTACTGCTAAACCAATCGAAATTGAGGTAAAAGATGAAGTGGCGTTGTATGTTTATCATCCACAAGCCAAAACGCAAGAATATGTAATACATAATTTTCGTCATAAATATGAATTTGAAATAAGTCCTGTAAAAGACAATGATGAAATAATTAAGATAATTCCGGGATACCTATGGGGTCAATTTGTCATTCAAATTGAAAACGACGAGGTTTATCCTTTTAGGATAAATGACAAGAAAGTAACTGAAAAATTAAAAAACTGGATGCTTAAAATAATAGGCTTTTATGAAAATAAAGATTATGGTAATTTTTTGGAAAGCGCATGGCCAATAGAAGTTAAAAACGAAGAAATAGATGAATTAATTAAGGAACTGGAGACGGAAGAATCATTTGATGATTGGATAGCTTTGGTTAAAACACATTTGGATAAAATTGAAAATGGCGAAGAGACATTATTTTTCGAAGCTTCAGGTATCGAACTAGATAAGTATGGATTTTATATGTATAGCGGTAATGGAAATTGGCAATGGTTCGCGCGCTGATAAATTAAAATACTCAAAGGCGGATCACGAAAAGTCTTACAAGTAAGGAAAAATAAAACTACAAAATCTATGGCAGCAGAAAAAATTGGTTTCGTAAAAGGCGGAAAAACAAGAAAAAGTTTTGATGTATTCTGGAATCCCTCCGACCGTGCAGTTTATGTGGGATGGGGTGGGAAAACCAACATCGGCAAGGCCGGCTCTGCCGGCGAAGCAATGCGCAAAGCCGAAGGATGGCTTTATGATAAATAAATCCAAATCTCAATTCAACAAACATTTTATTAATTCAAAATCCAACACGTTTATGAAAAGAATTCTTACGCTTACCACAGTTTTCGCCATCGTGGCGATTATGTTCAGTTCTTGTGCCATACACACAGGCATCGGTATGTCCAATGCCTCGCTGAGCCAGAACAATTTTAAAATGGTGAAATATGCCACGGGCGATGTAAAAACCACCAAAATCTTCGGGCTGGGCGGTCTGGGCAAACAAGCCATGGTGGCCGAAGCCAAGCAGGAACTGCTGGCCAACTATCCGCTGCAGGACGGCCAGGCACTGGCCAATATGACGGTGGACTGGAAAACGGGCTTTTACTTTTTTGTGGTCGTAACCAAATGCACGGTAACCGCCGATGTAATTCAGTTTGAATAAAAAAGCCTGCGATTATGAAAAATAAAACAATCAGCGCAATATTCAAACTTGCGGTACTGGTTCTGCTGCTGGGCTTAGTTACGGCGGAACTTAGCGCGCAGGTCAATACCGGCGACTACACCCAGGTGCTGCTCAAAACCGGCTACATAGTCAGGGGCAAGGTGGTGGAATTTACACCCGGCGAATCCATAACCCTGCAAACGGTGGACGGCAGCACCATTACTTATGCCACTTCCGATATCGAAGCCTATGGCAAGGGTGCCAAACCCAAATCCGGTGGCAGTAATTCCAAATCCTCGGGATCACAGTTCAATCCCGACAAGCTCCGGCTGATGGCACATTTAGGTCTTGGCACTTCCGGTGCCACCAAAAGCGATTACGATACTAAATCGGTTTTTAAATTTCCTTCGTTGTTCGGCGTTGGAATCAAGTATAATCTGGACGACATGTTTTCGCTCCACGCCGACCTGAACCTTGAACGCAAGGGCTACAAAATTTCCTATACGCAAAAAGATTACAATGGGCAAACGTATCCGGTAAGCTACAAGCAGAAATTTACCTACCTCACCATTCCCTTGTATGCCGGGGTAAATTTCCCCTACGAAGACCTGATCATTTTTGCACAAGCGGGGCCTTATGTAGGATTATTGCTCAAGGAAAAAACCGATGAGGGCGACTATTCCCATGGCCATCGCAGCTTCGACTATGGCTTTTTGTTGGCAGCAGGTGTCGAAATTCCCTTTAACGAGCAAATCAGCCTCCAGGGCAAGTTGCGATATACGCGAGGCGTGCGAAAGATAATGGACGATTATTACTCTTATTATCAATCGATAGATCCCGAAATAAAAA
>Ga0307990_1001311_pt1 | contig 21100 bp, 20 predicted proteins | sample EllFjometagen129_FD_203168 | JGI IMG/M metagenome (GOLD analysis project Ga0307990, IMG submission 203168) | Marine microbial communities from Ellis Fjord, Antarctic Ocean - #129 | ecosystem: Environmental > Aquatic > Marine > Unclassified | place: Southern Ocean | collected 2014-10-08
AGTAAGTGTAGTATCACTAATTGGGCTCATAATATTAACCGGGGTAGTTGTAAATAACGGTATAGTTATTGTTGATTACACTAATCAACTTCGTGATGAAGGAAAAAATATAATGGACGCTTTACTTGAAGCAGGCCGTACAAGACTCAGACCTGTTATCATGACAGCATTAACTACGATTCTAGCATTAACAACTATGGCATTGGCTATTGGTAAGGGTGCTGAAATGATGCAACCAATGGCAGTAACAACAATTGGTGGATTAATTTATGCAACTGTAATGACTCTAGTAATACTTCCAATTATGTACTTTGTAATTACAAAACATACACAATTGGTTTTAGGTATTGTAAGCATAGTTGTTGTCGCAATAGCAACTATAGTTCCGATAATTATGTTTGGGACATTATGGGCAATTTATATAGGTGCACCTATTGTATTAGGAATCATTGCTTTGTTGATTTTTCTTCCTAATCAAGGGGCTGATTTAGTTGAGTAGAAAAGACGAAATTCTTGAAGCAGTAATAACACAATTTCAAGGAGAAGGATTTTCTGGGAATTTAACAATTTCAGAAATAGCAAAGAAAGTTGATATCGGTAAAAGTACCATATATGAGTATTTTAAAACCAAAGATGATGTTTTCAAAGAAGCACTATTAAAAATGACATCTCAAAGCATTGAAGACGTACTTAATATAAAAAATATTGAGGCATTAGGTTTCGAAGATTCATTCAAAGCTCAATATTCTAAATTGTTAGAAGCAGCACAAAAGAGTAGAGTTATCTATCAATTATTTTCTCAAGATTTTATGCATCGAATGCCTTTGACTATAAAAGAGGAACTTGGTTGCAAAATGCAAGAAACAAAAGATGTAATTGAAAAGAGATTTACGATGATATTTGCTAAAGGAATAGAAGAAAAATTGATTCATATTGAACCGGATCCAGTAAATATATTAGTCTTCTCAAGCCTTATAGTAGGATCATTATTGAGATATTCAAGCACTAACGCAGATATTCCTCTTGAAATCTTGGTGGATAGAGTTTACAAAACAATTATTAAATTAGGGAATTAAAAAAAAGAAGACATCAACTATTTGATGTCTTCTTCTATTTCATAAGAAGTGCTTCTAAAGTCTTTGTAGTATACAACAAAATACTTATTTTTATATTTGGATATTACTGAGTGTTTGTATAGAGTGTTAATGCTATATTCCGAAATATGAGCAATTTTCTTAAGTATGACGCCCTTTTCTTCTTTTGATATGTCTATATTCCAAAATACTTTCGGCTTAATCTTAGAACGTAATAAGTAGTCTTTCTTTAAAGAGTAAATTATCAATTCATTATCTACGAAATTAAATAATCTTTGGTACACATCTTCAATTTGATATCCTTTAAAAGAGTATCTGTTTTTTAAGTAGAATTCACCTATTGATTTAAAAAATATGTATGGGTTGTCTGTTTCTTTAATATATTTTAATAGGTTTTTAGAAAAATATCCCTTGTTGTGGTAGATATCTAGCATATGTTCAACTAAATGAATCTCTTTAACGTCATCTTCAAAAAGAGTATCATTTGACTTAATTTCATAGGGTGCCTCATTGTCATATATATAGTTATATAAGTTTGCTTCTCTTCTTATTTTAGTTCCTCTAAGCATTTTTAGGAAGCCTAGTTGTAGTTCTTTTGCGCCAAGCATGAACACCTCGTTGAAAGTATTCCTAAATGATGACAGATTTTCTCTTGGGAGTCCTGCGATTAGATCCAAATGTAAATCAATAGTATTTTTATCCTGAATTAGAATTATGTTACTGAAAAGTTTTTCTTTGTCTTGGATGCGGTCTACTAGTTTGTTTGTTTCATAGTTTGTTGATTGAATACCAATTTCAAATCTGATTAGCCCTTTTGGAGCGTTGTTGTTAAGAAATTCGATGATTTTTGTATCTAATATATCTCCAGTTATTTCAAACTGAAATACAGTTTTATTATTGTTATTCTTGATAATATAGTTAAACAATTCTAGAGTTTTCTTATTTGCATTGAATGTTCTATCTAAGAACTTAATTGTTTTACTTCCATTGTTCATTAGATAGATAATAGTTTTTTTAACTTTTTCAATATCGAAATATCTAACTTTTTTTTCAAGAGAAGATAAACAGTAACTACATTTAAATGGGCAACCTCTACTAGTTTCGATATATGAGATTTTATTTGGAATGTCTTTTATGTCTTCTTTGTAGAAATGTGGAGATTTAAGTTTATCTAATTCTTCAATCTCAATGAGTGGGTTATTTATCAAGATACCATTATCTAAATAAGATATATTATTGATACTTTTATAATTCTCGTTACTATATAACGCTTGAACCAAAGAGTTAAAGGCTAATTCTCCCTCTCCTCTAACAATAAAATCAACATTATACTTACTTAGAAAATAACCAGAGTTATAACTAACTTCTGGACCTCCTATTATAATTTTAGAGTTTTTTAGTGATAATTTGCTTAACAGTTTTTTAAATATGGATATATTCCAAATATAAATACTTAATCCAAGGATGTCAGGATTGAATGATTCAATATCATTAATAATCTTTGATAAATCATCTTTAATTGTGTATTCAAATATGTCCAAATCAAAATCACTGTTAGCCTTTAATAACCTAACAGCATTGTTGGTATGTATATATTTTGCATTTATACTAATTAATAGTGTCTTCATTGTTTATCACCGGGTATATTTTATCATATTAGGTAGAATATACCATTACTTTTGATGTATTTTGTTTATAAATCTTATTTACTAAATAAATCTTAATAATCATATTGGTGATTAAATTATGTTATGTTAATATATAATAGGTGGTGATTCAAATGGCAAAGTTTCAGCTAACTTCTGATTATGTACCAAAGGGCGATCAGATTAATGCAATCAAGACATTAATTGAAAACATAAATAACGGCGTAAAAGAACAAGTACTATTAGGAGCCACTGGTACTGGTAAGACTTTTACTGTAAGTAATGTTATTAATAGTATAAATAAACCTACATTAGTGTTAGCTCACAATAAGACTCTTGCTGGGCAATTATATAGCGAGTTAAAACAATATTTTCCAAATAATAGAGTGGAATATTTCATTTCATATTATGATTACTATCAACCAGAAGCATATGTACCTTCAAGAGATTTGTTTATCGAAAAAGATGCTCAAACAAATGACGAAATAGATGAGATGAGACATAGTGCAACTATGTCACTACTTGATAGAAAAGACGTTATTGTTGTTGCCAGTGTTTCATGTATATATGGAATAGGAGATCCTGAAGATTATAAAAACTCAATGATTATATTAAGAGTTGGAGAAGAATATGGTAGAAAAAATCTACTAATTAAGCTAGTTGATATGCTGTTCACAAGAAATGATATTGATTTTAGCAGAGGTACTTTTAGAGTTAAAGGAGATGTTATTGAGGTACTTCCTACATATTCTAAGACAATTGGAATAAGAATAGAGTTCTTTGATGATGAGATTGAAAGGATTAGAAAGTTTGATGTAGTTACTGGAGAAATAATTGATGATTTCTCATTTATATCAATTTATCCAGCTACACAGTTTGTTACAAATAAGGATAAAATTGAAGAAGGTATTTTAAGAATAGAACAAGAATTAGAAGATCAAATAAAATATTTTAAAGATAATGACAAGATTTTAGAAGCAGAAAGAATAAAACAAAGAACCAAATATGATTTGGAAATGTTAAAAGAAATAGGAAGTTGCTCTGGAGTTGAAAATTACTCAAGACATCTGTCTCTTAGGGCTGAAGGAGAAACTCCTTCAACACTTATGGATTTCTTTGGTGATGATTACTTACTAATTGTTGATGAATCACATGTTTCATTGCCTCAAGTAAGAGGGATGTTCAATGGTGATAGGAGTAGAAAAACAACCTTGGTAAACTATGGATTCAGGCTACCTAGTGCTTTAGACAATAGACCTTTGAATTTTGTCGAATTCAATGAAAAGATAAATCAAGTCATCTATTTAAGTGCTACTCCTGGAGATTATGAATTAGAAAGAACTGATCATGTGATTCAACAAATCATAAGACCAACAGGGTTAATTGATCCTTTAGTAGAAGTAAGAACTAAAAAAGGACAAATTGATGACATAGTATCAGAAATATTAAAACGTATTGAAAAAGATCAAAGAACATTAATAACAACCTTAACTATAAAAATGAGTGAAGACTTAACTACTTACTTAAAAGAACTTGGATTGAAAGTTACTTATTTGCACTCAGAAATAAAAACTTTAGAAAGAATTGAAATAATAAGAGAATTAAGATTAGGAACATATGATGTGATAGTAGGAATTAACCTTTTAAGAGAAGGACTAGATATTCCGGAAGTTAGTTTAATCTGTATCTTAGATGCAGATAAACCAGGGTTCCTAAGAAGTTCAAGAAGTTTGGTTCAAACAATTGGTAGAGCAGCAAGAAATGTAGATGGCCTTGTTATAATGTATGGTGATAAAATTACTGATGCAATGCAATATGCACTTGATGAAACCAATAGAAGAAGACTTATCCAAACTGAATATAATCAAAAACACAATATTATTCCAAAAACAATAATTAAAAAAGTTAGAGATTCAATTTCAGTTAAACTTGAAATTGATAATGAAAGTAAAACTCTAGGCGAAATGACTAAGAGAGAAAAAGAAAAAGTATTAGTTAATCTAAATAAAGAAATGCGTTCATCAGCTGGAAAACTAGATTTTGAAAGAGCTGCTGAATTAAGAGATATTATTATTGAAATTAAAGGTTCACTATAAGGAGGAACAACATGAAAAAATTATTAATATTTTTATTGATGGGATTAGGAATTACAGCTTTATCGGGATGTGATAGGGACGAAGTATTCATAGCTGATGGGGTTATGGCTGTTGTTATTGAAAACATTAGATATGAAGATACCAGTTTATTTGCTAACGTCTTTATAACGAATGGATTAGAATTAGATGAATTTGTTGAATATGAAGAGTTCTATATTCAGACAAGCGATGAAGCGCTATATATTGCTGGAGCTGGATTTGATCTTAACATTACAATCCCAAAAGGCGGATATTATGAATTTGAGCTTGAATTTGGATCAGAATTTGTTTTCTTATATTTAAGTGATATTGAAGAAAATGGATATAGTCTAGAAGATTTAGAACTATTATTTTGGGTAGAAGAATAAATTTAAAAAAGAAATAAATCATGATATTAATATTTTATTATTGTGATAAAGCAGATGTACAGAAGGAGGTTTTTCTTTATGGAAATATTAATATTTATAATAATTATTGGTTTGATTACTTTTACTTTTTTGTTTGATTTGTGGCTTTCTATACTTAACTACAAAAATCGTAATCAACCTGTCCCACAAAACGTATCAGATATTTTTGAGGAAGATGAGTACCAAAAAAAATTAGACTATTCTATGGATAATTTTCGTTTCAACATGGTTAATTCAGTTGTTAGTTTTGTTATAATGATTTTCTTATTACTTGTTGGAGCATTTCCTTACTTTAAAGATGTTTCTGAAAGTTTATCAAGTAACTTTCATATTCAAATCTTAATATTCTTAGGAATATATTTTGCCATTAGCTTTGTAATAGGAATAATAACCTCTTATTATGATGATTTTGTAATTGAGGAAAAATATGGGTTTAACAAAAAGACTAAAAAAGTATTTATTATTGATAAGATAAAGGGATTTTTCTTGACGGTAATATTTGGAGGAGCATTTGTGTTCTTATTAACAACTCTATATGAAAACTTTGAAGTTGGGTTAACATTTTACGTTATTGCTTTATCAAGCGTAATCGCTATTATACTTTTTATGAATTTCTTTTATGTTAAATTAATAATTCCTATTTTTAATAAACTTAGTCCGCTAGAAGAATCAACTTTGAAACAAAAAGTTGAAGATTTTGCTATAGAAGCTGGATATACAGTAAATAAAATCAGTATTATGAACGCTTCTAAAAGATCAACTAAGTTAAATGCATTCTTCACAGGTTTTGGGAAGATGAAACAAGTAGTGTTTTATGACACGTTACTTGATAAATTGACTGAAGATGAAATGGTTGCAATACTTGCTCATGAAATCGGACATAGCAAACACAAAGATTTGATTTTTGGATTATTTAGATCTATTGTATTAATGGCTATATTCTTAGCGGTATTAGTGTTTACATTAAATTCACCAATTCTTAGTGAAGCTTTTGGATTTACTGATGCGCACTTTGGGTTTGGATTAATTATATTTGGTGTCTTGCTTTCACCTATTTCGATATTAATTGAACTATTTATGGCAGGATTAACAAGAAAACAAGAGTATCAAGCAGATGAATTTGCAAGAAGTTATGGGTATGGGTTACATCTTGAAACAGCTTTGAAAGTTAGTGTAAAAGAGAATTTCACGAACCTTACTCCTCATCCATTGTATGTAAAACTAAAATATTCTCATCCCACTGTTAGCAGTAGGATTGAAGCAATAAGAAGAAATGAGAAAAAATAATGTATGTTGAGACATTTAAAATAGTTATTCGAATGATTGCAATAATTATCATTTACTATGTACTTGATTATTTCTTTGAAAGTACAATAATTATTATATTAGTGCTTGTAGCAGCTGCTTTCTTCATATCATACAATTCTATTTTTAAATATGATTTTGATCATAAACTTAAGTCATTGTGTGATGCCGATTCTTATTTAGAAAGAATAAATAAGAGAAAATCTAAAAAAAACGGATCTATTTATAATACTTATTTAGCCTTTGCACACGTTTATATAGGAAACTATGCAGAAGCTAAAAAGTCTATTGCTTTAGTGGATAAAGAAGTATTATCTAAAAAGCGAGATCTTATTGAAAAGTATTACGGATCAAAACTAAAAATAGCATTTAATGATAATGATTTAGATAGTTATACTATGATACTTAAAGAATTTGAAATTGTATATATAGGTCAAAACAGTGAAGTAACTTTTAAGTTCTTTGAATTGCCGAAGTATATTCTTGAAGAAAATTATTCAGAAGCACAGGCAATACTATTAGAAATGATTCCGCAACAAAAAAAGAGAATTTACATATATGAATTAGAATACTATCTAGCACTTGCACATATTGCACTAGATAGTAAAGAAGATGCAACGGCAGTATTGGAGTTTGTAAGTTCTAAACAATTTAAGCTTATATATATAGAAAAGTGCAAAGAACTATTAGAATCATTATAAATTTTCATAAAAAAGAATATCAATTTTGTTAATATAATTAACTACAAAATTGATATTTTTAATTTGTTTATTAATTATATTAATTTATTTTTAAAAAACACTTGACTTATGAACCAAAATTTAATATTATTAAGGTGTAGTTAAAGAAAGTTAATAAACAGCTTAAGAAAATTAACTAAATGGTGGTGATATATAATGAATCAGATTAGTATTCTAGAACAGATAGAAAGAAATGAATTAACAGCTCAAGATGCACTCGATAAATTATACCCTGTTAAAAAGAGTAAACCTGGTAAAAGAGCATTCTTCGTTAAAATGAATGTAAAGATACCTGATGAAGGAAAAGGTCTTAATACATTTCTTAGAATATTATTTGCAATTCCCATTCCACTTATATTTGCAAGGATTGGATTAAGATTCGCAAATAGATTTATAAAAAATGATGACGTAGACATGAATGAAATCATAAAAATGATTAAGTATTCTAAAAATACAGCAATTCAAGTAGACTCACAAGATGCAAAAATAGATATAAAAATTATGTAGGAGGAATAATATGATTAAAAGTGTTATAGGGGCTTGCCCAATATGTGAGAGCGATCTTATTGTTACAAAATTGAAATGTGTAAACTGTGGAACTGAAATAAGTGGTGAATTCCAATTATCGAAATTTAACTACTTGTCTAAAGAACATCTATACTTTATTGAAGTTTTCATTAAAAATAAAGGAAGCATCAAACAAATTGAAAAAGAGTTAGGGATTTCATACCCAACAGTAAAGAAAAACCTAGATGATGTAATTCGAAGTTTAGGATATGAAGTATCTGAGGAAGATAAACTAAAAAAAGAAGACATATTTAAAAAATTGGAAAAAGGCGAGATTACTGCATTAGAAGCTGCTAATCTAATAAAATAGGAGGTATTATAATGAATGATTGGAGTATATTCTTCACGGAAATGAAAGATCAAATAGAGAGAAGAAAATTCATATTTGAAGAATTAGAAAACAAAAGACGTTATGGCGTAAAATTATAATAAAAAAATAATAAAATAAATCAACCATAGAAAGGTGATAAATTATGAGTGACGATAGATTAAGAATTTTAGAAATGATTGAAAAAAAAACAATAACAGCAGCAGAAGGTGCAGACTTACTAAAAGCTTTAGATGTAAATGATAAAAAAGTATCAGTTGTAAAGAGTAAACCAAGCTTCAAGATGTTTAAAATCAAAGTACTTTCAGCAGATGGAGATAAAGTTAATGTACAAATTCCTTTAGAATTTGCAAAAGTAGCATTAAGAAGTGGAAAAGGATTCATGAAGATTGATCAAATTAATGACATGGATTTAGATTTAGATATGATTCTTGAAATGATAGATACAGGATTAGATGGAAAAATTGTTGATGTTGAATCAGCAGATGGTGATATTGTAGAAATAGTAATTGAATAAATCTCTTCTTTTTAGGACCTTCGGGTCCTATTTTTTTTGAAATTTTAGCGAGTAGAAAAGGTTTTAATGCTTTTCCCCAAAAATGTATAATTTGTGGTATAATATAATATATAGAATAACCAAATAACGTTATGTGGGCTTATGCCTGATTTAAAATGTCAATTCTTACAAGAAGGTGTATTATGGTTGAAAAGAACGAGTATTACGATGTAGAATTTGTTGACATGACTCATGACGGAATGGGTGTATGTAAAATAGAGGGTTTCGCTGTTTTTGTAGCTAACGCTTTAAAGGGAGAAAAAGCAAAAATCAAAATTACAAAAGTTAATAAAAGTTTTGGTTTTGCACGACTAATAGAAATTCAAAGTGAATCACCTTTTAGGAAAGAACCTATTTGTGATCATTTTTACGAATGTGGTGGATGTAATTTAATGCATATGAACTATCAAATGCAATTAGATTTCAAAAAGTACCGTACAAAGGAAACACTAAGAAAATTAGGGAAAATTGATACAAAAGTTCATGAAACAGTGGGAATGATAAATCCTTACTATTATCGAAATAAATCAGTTATTCCTTTTGGTGAAGTAAATGGCAAGATGATATCTGGGCTATTTAAAAGTAGATCTCATGAAATTATTGATATGAAAAAGTGTTATATTATTCCTAAAATAACTACTGATATAGTAAAATATTTAAAGAATATTTTCGTTGAGTTAAATATTCCTGCTTACAATGAAAAAGCTAAAACTGGGATTATCAGACATGTAATTGTTAGAAATTCTCATAAGTTTGATGATATATCGATTACGATCGTAACATTTACATCTAAACTTCCTAGAAAAGAGATTATAATTAAGAAAATTTCTTCTAGATTCAAAAGAGTTGTTTCAATTATACATAATTATAATCCTGAAGTTACAAATGTAGTTTTAGGTAAAAAATCAAAGATTTTATTTGGTGAGGACTTCATTAAAGATGAAATTAACGGAACAAGTTTTCATATCTCACACAGATCTTTCTATCAAGTTAACCCTATCCAAGTAGAAGAATTATATAAGAAAGCAATAGAATATGCTGAACTCACAAAAGATGAAGTAATCATAGACGCATATTGTGGAATAGGTACTATCGCATTAAGCGTTGCGCCTTTTGCAAAGACAGTACTTGGTGTAGATGTAGTTAAACAAGCGATTGATGATGCCAATGCAAATGCAAGTAGAAATGATATTAAAAATGCTAAATTTGTTTTAGGTAAAGCTGAGACAGTAATTAAGTCTTGGAAGAACTACCATGTAGATGTATTATTTATTGATCCACCTAGAAAAGGTTGTGACAAAGAGTTTTTGGAAACAGTTGCAGAAATGCAAATTCCAACAATTGTATATATTTCTTGCAATGTTTCTACTTTGGCTAGAGATTTAAACTTCTTACAAGCTAATAATTATGAAATTCTAGAAGTTACTCCGTTTGATATGTTTCCTCAAACAAGCCACATTGAATCAGTAACAAAACTTAGACTTAAGAAACATTAATTTTAGAGCGCTTTAATTAGTGCTCTTTTTTTTGTGATATAATGAAAGTATAGGAATCCTTTTAAAACTTATGTAGGTGTGTCATATAGTTTCACATTGGAGATTTATTAACTTGTTATCAATTTAGAACAGAAATCGTTTCTCTGGTAACATCACTAGGTATTGGGTTTCCTCGATAAAAGTCTAGACTATAATAATAATTATGATATAATATGTTGAAAGTTGGTGCAATATGGAAGCATTATTACAATTAAATCAAGAAGTACTTATTACTATTAAGCGATTGGGTATTAACGGTGAAGGAATTGGGTATTATAAGAAACAAGCCGTTTTTGTTGATGGAGCATTCCCACCAGAACAAGTCGTTATTGAAATTATTGAAGTAAATAAAAATTACTGTAAAGGTGCAATAGTTAGAATTAAAGTTAAATCTCCAAAAAGAGTTGCTCCTTTTTGTAAGCATTATGAAGAATGTGGTGGTTGCCAAATTCAACATATTGAATACAGTGAACAATTATTATTGAAAGAAGAAATGTTAATTCAAGCATTTGATCGTTACACTAACTTAGACCTAGACACTATCAAATTCAATAAAATGATTGGGATGAATAACCCTAAACATTACCGCTACAAGGCTCAAATGCCTGTGAAGAATACAGAATACGGCGTAACTACGGGGCTTTATAAAATGCAATCAAATGTCTTAGTTCCAATAATAGAGTGCCCTGTTCAAGACGAGAGTATTAATCGTGTAAATAGAGAGATATTAGAAATATGTGATAAATATGATATACGTGCATTTGATCCTTCTACAATGAGAGGGTTACTAAGATATGTTGTCGTAAGAGCATCTAACTTTAATGAAGAAGTACAGGTTACTCTTGTTATTACTATCTATAATAAAGCTTTGAAGGATGCAGCTAAAGAAATTATAAAAATTCCTGGAGTTGTAAGTGTTGGAATTTCTAAAAATAAAGATGCTAAGAATATTGAGATATTTGGTGAAGAAGTAGAATTGTTAGAAGGTAAAGAGGCTCTAACTGAAGGAATTGGGGATATTAGATACGAACTAAAACCTAAGTCATTCTATCAATTAAACCCACAACAAGCTATTAAACTATATTCTGAAGTAAAAAAACTATTAGATTTCGAAGTTGACAGAGTATTAGTTGATGCTTACTCAGGTTCGGGAGCAATAAGTATGTATTTAGCTCCATATGCAAAAAGAATATTAGGAATTGATATATCAAAAGAGTCTACATATAGTGCAAGACATAACAAAAAAGTCAACAAATTTGATAATGTTGTCTTTGAACTTGGAGAAGTTAAAGATGTATTACCGAAATATTATAGTAAAAACTTCATTCCAGATGCAATTATCTTTGATCCACCTAGATCAGGGATAGACGAAAAGACTTTGGATTTATTAAATAGAAAACCAGTTAAAAAAATTATCTATATATCTTGTAATCCAAGTACTCTAACTAAGAATATTAAAGTTTTGTCAAAAAAATATATTGTTATATCTGTGACTCCACTAGACATGTTCCCACATACTTCTCACATTGAGAGTATTACTTTACTAAGAAAGAAATAGCGTTTAACGGCCTTGTTATTATAATAAAGCCGTTTTTTTTATGAATAAATATTTCTAATATCTTATTTGTTGCAATTAATATTAGAGTATGATAAACTTAAATTAAATATAACGCTATACGATATACCAGTAACCGATATAATGGAGGTAGACTCATGGACAAGAATATATTGAAATTATCACCCCTGACAGAATCAACATATTACATCCTTTTATCACTTGTTGAACCAATACATGGATATGGGATTATCAAGAAGGTCGAAGTACTAACAGATAAAAGACTGAAGCTATCTGCAGGGACACTTTATGGTGCAATAAAAGGGTTGCTTAATAATAAGTTAATAGAGTTAATATGCATAGAAAAGCAGAATAAAGGTAAGAAAATGTACCAAATAACTACAATGGGTAAGAAATTACTATATTATGAGTTAAATAGATTGAGAGAGATGGTTAATAATGGAATATCTGAGACAGGCGACTATTACGAATAATGTAAATGAAATGAGTTTTGCTTGTTAAATAAGAGTATTTAAAATTGAAACTAAAAAAAGTGATAAATTAATTTAGTTTGGGAATTTTTCATAAAAATCGAAAATAAGAGTATTTAAATCTTTATGATTGTAAATTTTTAGGGAACTTTGGATCGCTTTACTATTTTTATGAGTAGCAATCAGAAAATAAACATCTAATTTTGAGTCTTAACTATATGCAATTATTAAAATACATATTAAACAGATTAACGATATTGCTCTTTGTTGTACTCTTTATGGAATGTTCCTTATCTATTGTAATTTTTTTAACAAAATAGTTAACTGTTATAATTCCTCTATCTCTAACTTTTTTATAATGATTTTGATAGTAATTATACGATCACATATTTATATATTGTAAACATTTATATATTTATATTAAGTAAAGCAAATTACTAAGCGATATTTTCTACTTTTTGAATATGTCCTAAAAGTAAAAATGAGCAGATTTATGCTCGTTTTTTTAATTGTTTTAAATATGCACGAATTACTATGATTAATGTGATATAGGGATTGAAAGAGGTTATCCACACAAGTTATCCACACTCTCATTCAATTTGATATATTCTAGAGTGTATGATTGTATTATTCACTATATGAGTTTAATTGACATGACAGTATATGTGTATTATACTGAGTATATAGTCAGTGAGTAGGTGGTCATTATTGGTGTGCGAAGCGAATCAAAGAAAGTAACTAGAGAACTTTTACTACGTAAAACGGCTTTACTATTAAATAATCAAGGGTTTTTAAACGTCTCTACAAAAGAGATTTCAAGAGAATGTAATTTATCTCAAGGAACTCTTTTTTTGCATTTTAAAACAAAGGAAAATCTCCTAAGTACAATCATAAATACCAATCTAGACACATTGGATAAGGAGCTTATTTCAAGATGTAAACCAACTGATTTACCTGATACCTTTTTGAAGAACTATATTGATGTTATAATTGAGCACGAATCTTTTCTTTCTAGGGCATATAAAGATTTACCATATTTACCAGATTCATTAAAGAGAAATTTTGTGAATTTAGAGACTATTACAAAAAATCTATTTTTTGAAAATTTAAAAAACAACCCAACTAAAAAACTTAGTATAGTTGATTCATTTATTTCAATTGAGGCTTTCATTTCTCAAATTTATAAGAATTTAGTAGAAAAAGAGACTTATTCAGAAAATAACAGTATTATTCGTCAAAAAAGAGGAAAAATTACAAAGTTATATAAAACTCTATTCCTCTAAATGAGATTGAAGTTGTTTAATAGTCTATAAATAGGTGGTGAAATGTATGTTTTCCTTTAGAAAAGTTACAATAAAAGATATCGACACTCTTTATTATTGGCTAAATAAAAGTCATGTAAAAGAGTTTTGGGACTCGAAAAAGAATTATACATATGAACAAATTTATACAAAATATGAGCACAGAATTAAGGAGAATAAAGTTAAGTTGTATATAGTTCAGTTTAATTCATTGGATATCGGGTTTATTCAGACTTATTTTGCGAATGATTTAACATTATACAAAATTCAGGGAATTGCTAAAGGAATTGATTTATATATTGGTGACACAAATTATCTTCATATGGGATATGGAAAAACTATTTTGAAGGAGTTTATTAAGAAATTTGTATTTAATGATGATTCAGTACAAAATGTAATTATAGATCCTGAATTGAAAAATAAAATTGCAATAAAAGCCTATAAGAAAGCCGGATTCGCCCATGTTAATACTGATTATAATCAGTATGAAAAGACTATGACATACTATATGGTTTTAAGTAAGGCCGAGTTTTTTTGCAATTTATAAGGATTATGATATAATATATTAGATTTCAAAAGGTTGTGAAAAAAATGAAAAAACTTAAGAAATTATTCTTTGGAACATATATAAGAGGTTTCGTAGTATCTTACTTCTTGTTTTTGATGACAGGAGCAATACTACTTAAACTACCTATATCAATTCAAGCCGGACAATCCTTAAGTTGGATTGACGCAATTTTTGTATCAGTTAGTGGTATGAGTACTACAGGTCTTACTACTGTAGTAATTAAAGATGTGCTCACTATCTTTGGACAAACAGTATTAGCGTTTATACTGCAATTTGGTGGTATAGGGCTCATTATGTTTGTATCAATCTTTTGGCTCCTTACACGTAAGAAAATCAGCTTTAGAGAACGAACTATGATTATGACTGATCAAAACCAAATTGGTAGATCAGGAATTGTTAGATTCGTTAAAAATGTACTTATAATGATTGTTTCTATTGAAATAATAGGATGGATTACAATGAGTTCTTATCTTTATTTTGCTGGATATTTCGATTTAGGTTCATCTATGTTTCAGGCGTTCTTCTTAACAATATCGATGTTCACAAATGCTGGATTTGACATATCTCCTGGTGGAGATAGTTTAATGATGTATAACACTGATTATATTATGCAGATGTTAGCTATGTCGTTAATGGTATTAGGAGCTATAGGATTTTGGCCACTTGCTGAGTTAAAAGAGTGGTTTGGAGCCAAAAGAAGAAAAGAAAAGTTTAAATTTTCTCTTTTTACTAAAATACTTGTTAGCATGCATTTAGGATTATGGATTGTAAGTGCTGTAATAGTATACTTGGTGGAATTTAATGGATATTTTGCAGATAAAGACTTAATTGAAGGTATTTATTACTCATTATTTATGTCTTTAACAACACGTAATGCAGGGTTTGCTACTTTGAGTATGAATAACATGTCTAATACAATACAAATATTCTTTGGAATCTTGATGTTTATAGGATCATCACCTAATAGTGCCGGTGGTGGGATTAGAACTACAACATTCTTACTTACTATACTTGGAATATTCTCATTTGCAAAAGGTAAAGAACAAGTTATTATCGGTAAAAGATCAGTTAAATCAGAAACAATTTCTAAATCAATGATGGTTGTTATTAGTGCAGCTGCTTTAATATTAATTGGAACACTGATAATGTCAATATCAGAAACATTTACTTTCAGAGAGATATTCTTTGAGATTAGTAGTGCTTTTGGGACAACAGGTCTTAGTTTAGGAATCACAAGTTCTCTAACCGTAGTTGGCAAGATAGTACTGATAATTACTATGTTTATTGGTAGAATTGGTATACTTGCAATACTTCTCATGTTTAGAGGAGATAAATCGGGATCAAGCATAAAATATCCTGAAATAGATATGATAGTAGGCTAAGAGCGAGTATTTACTCGCTCTTTTTTTTATAAAAAAAATAGAAGAAATTAATTCTTCTATTTTGTTGAATTTCTTTCAATTAAATACACCGGTAATACACGGTGCAAGTCATCAATTGGTTTTTTGCTAACCATTTGAATTAATCTAGTTACAGCAGCAACACCAATCTCATAAATCGGCTGAGCAATTGTAGTTAATGCAGGGTTTAATACAGCCGCTAGTTGGATGTTGTCAAAGCCGATAACTTGAACATCGTTTGGTACATTATATTCGAGTTTATTTAGAACGCTAATTACGTATATAGCAATAATATCACTACTACAGAATATTCCATCAACATCTGGATGTTTTTTTATAAACATTTCAATATCTTTTAAATCGGGGTTCCTAAAGTCTAAATCAAAACTAACAACGTCAATATTATGTTCATCCATTACTTGATAAAAACCTCTAGATCTATCAACTACAGTAATTAGAACTGATGGACCCCTAAAGTGAATTATTTTTTTAGCTCCAGAAGATATAAGTTTTCTAGCAGCTAATTCTCCTCCTTGTACATTATCACAAGTTATTGAGGGGATTGACGCATCAATGATATGATCAATTGTCAATATTGGAATACCTAATTTCTTATACTCATTAATACATGAACTATTTGCTACTAGGATTAAACCGTCAATATTGTATTGGCTAAAAACATTAATATATTTCTTTTCGAGTTCAACATCATCTTTCGAATTAAAAATCATGAGTTTATAGCCTTTTTCGGTTATAGTATCTTCTAAGGATTCAATTAATTCTGCAAAAAAGTATGTCGAAATATGAGGCACAATAAGCCCCATTATATTAGATTTCTTACGAAACAATGATCTAGCAAGTTCATTTGGAATATAATTCAATTCCTTAATGACAATTTCTACCATTTTTCTTGTTTCACGATTTACATATCCGGTATTGTTTATTACTCTTGATACTGTCGCAACACTAACATTAGCCTTTTTGGCTACATCTTTGATTGTTGGCATATTAATCACTTCCTAAGTGCTACCTAAATTATACCTTATATCTATAAAATATAAAATAAGTTTTGAAAAAGATACTTTAGTGATATAATATTTGTGATTGGAGTGATATTATGAGCGTCTTCACTGAGAAAGACTTAAGAAACTTACTTATATATCAAGTATATGTTAGAAATCATTCAGAAACTGGTGATTTTAAAGGAGTTATAAAAGACCTTGAAAGAATCAAAAATTTAGGTGTAGATGTTGTATATTTACTGCCTATTCACGAGATTGGTCAAAAAAACAAAAAAGGAGATCTTGGATGTCCATATTCTATAAAGGATTATAGAAGTATAAATCATGAGTATGGAAACCTGGAAGACTTCAAAAAACTAATAAAAGAGACACATTCAATGGAAATGAAAATTATGATTGATGTTGTATACAATCATACATCACTTGATTCTGTCTTAGCATGCTCAAACCCAGAGTACTTCTACAAAGATGATTTAGGTAACTTTGCTAACAAAGTAGGTGACTGGGAAGACGTAATTGATATAGACTACACTAGCTCTAGAGAGCTCTGGTTGGAATTGATAGACACATTAATCTATTGGACTGAACTAGGAGTTGACGGCTACAGATGGGATGTTGCAAGTCTTATACCTTTAGAATTTATGGAAGAAGCACACGAAAGAGTATTAGATGTAGATCCAAACAGCATTTTCCTAAGTGAAAGTATCCATGGGCACTTTTTAAAATACGTTAGAAATCTTGGGTTCAGAGGATTTAGTGAAAATGAGATTTTCCAAGTGTTTGATATAGCTTACGACTATGATGTTTCACCATATTTCGAAGGATATTTGAATGGTGAATCAACTTTCAAAAGATATTGTGAAGAACTAATTAGACAGGAAGAAATCTATCCTGATAATTATGTAAAACTAAGAAACTTAGAGAACCATGATTTTGGTAGATTTGCACCTATGGTCAAAAATGATATTGATAAGATTAATAATTGGACATCACTAATGTTTTTTAGTAAAGGGTGTACTATGATTTATGCTGGACAAGAAAGACTCGATAATAATAAACCAAGTCTATTTGATATTGATAAAGTTAACTGGGATGGTCCAGATATTTCAGAGTTAATAGCTTCTCTAGCTAAAATCACGAAAGATAAAATATTTAGTTATGGATTTTATAGTATAAAAGTATTAGATATTGATGTATTTCTAGGCGAATATCTCTATTTAGGAAAGAAAATAATTGGAGTTTTTAATATTGGTTCAGAAACTGGAAGTATAGATATTTCATTATCTGATGGAAAATATACTAATTTAATTGATAACACTAATATCCAAGTTTTGAATGGGAAATTGAACTTATCAAACAAACCATTAATCTTTTGGACACCAGAAGAATGAAAAAATCAGTATTATTTCTTTTTTCAATATTAATATTTTCTCTTACTGCTTGTGTTTCTGAAGAAAACTTAGTCCCTGAAGAAAACTTAGTCCCTGAAGAAAACTTAGTCCCTGAAGAAAACTTAGTTTCTGAGGAAGACCTATATGATTATATGGATTTTCCTGAACATATAGTATCCTCATTTGGAGAATTAGAAACAATTACTTCAAATAAGTACATTGTATATTACTATGGTACATATTGTGGTCATTGTAAAATCATAAAGCAAGATATTCTTGGGTTCTTTGATAATTTCGAAGCACTACCTTTTTATATTTTAAATACTTTTGATGCAAGATTTATCGATGATTCAAGTCTAGATGAGTTTAGAGGTACTCCTACTATATTTGTTATGTCAAACAGTAAAGTATTAGAAGCTTATATAGGTTCTACAGCAATTCTTGAATTCATTGCCATTAATAAATCAATAAATTTAGATTACAATTCATTTGAATCTCAACATTTAGTTGATTTTCAGGATGTAATAAATATACAAAGAGATTCTTATATTCTTTATTATTACACTGATGAATGCCCTTCTTGCAAACTTGCGAAGGATGATTTTCTTGAGTGGGCTTTTACTAGAAGTGTTGAAGATGTCTATTTTATCAATGGAGAAACTGTAATTGGTTCCGACAATATACCAACAGAGCTAACAATTCTGAATTCAGCAACACCGATAATTCTGATTATGAGTAATGGTGAATTCATAGGTGAGTATTACTCAGGAAGCGATGAAGTGCTTAACTATATTTTAGCTGTGGGAGATTTAGAAACTTTGTCTTTGAAATAATTAATAAACTATAACAAAACCACAACTGTGGTTTTGTTTTTGTGATATAATGAACTTGGTGATAATATGCAAGAATATATAACAGTAATTGGAGCAGGTCTAGCAGGAAGCGAAGCTAGTTACCAGCTTGCAAAAAGAGGATTCAAAGTAAAATTATACGAGATGAGACCAAAAAAACTAACTCCAGCGCATAGTACTGGGGGTTTTGCTGAATTAGTTTGTTCAAATAGCCTGAGAGGAAATTCTCTAGAAAATGCTGTAGGACTATTAAAAGAGGAAATGAGAATGTTAGATTCTCTTATTATTAGATGTGCGGATGCAACAAAAGTCCCTGCTGGAGGAGCCCTTGCAGTAGATCGAGAAAAATTTAGTGAGATGGTAACAAAAGAGATAAAAAATAACCCATTAATTGAAGTTATTGAAGAAGAAATAACCCATATTCCAACAGGACCAGTTATTATAGCAACGGGTCCATTAACAAGTGATAAATTATCAGAAGTAATTAAAGAATTAGTCCATGAGGATTATATGTTTTTTTACGATGCTGCAGCTCCAATAATTGAAGAGGAAACGATAAATATGGATATCTGTTATAAGAAAAGCAGATACGATAAAGGTGATGCAGATTATATCAATTGTCCGATGAATAAGGACCAGTTTGATACCTGGCACAAGGAACTGATAAATGCGAAAACTACAAAGATAAAAGAGTTTGAATTAAAAGTTTTTGAAGGTTGTTTGCCTTTTGAAGAAATTGCTCGTAGAGGGTATCAAACACTATTATTCGGTCCAATGAAACCAGTTGGCTTAACAGCTCCATCTGGGGATAGACCGTTCGCAGTAGTACAACTAAGACAAGACAACTCTGAAGGGACTCTATTTAACATAGTTGGCTTTCAAACACACCTTACTTTTGGCGAACAAAGACGGATAATTAATATGGTTCCTGGACTAGAAAATGCAAATATTGTAAGGTATGGTGTAATGCATCGAAATACTTTCATAAATAGTCCTAAATTGCTCACTAGAAATTATCAATTAAGAGAAAATAGTAATATTTATTTTGCCGGACAAATTACTGGAGTTGAAGGATATGTTGAGAGTGCTGGAAGTGGATTAATTTCATCAATTAGTCTCGCAAGACAACTGCAAAATAAAGGAGAGATTTTCTTCCCTGAAATAACGATTATTGGAAGTGAGAGTTTATACATCTCACAAGCAAGTATTTCAGACTTTCAACCAATGAATGCAAATTATGGAATTCTAAAAAAACTAGACTTTAAACATAAAAAGAAAGAACGTAAAATGTTTTATAAAGAAAGATCATTAAAGATAATGAAAGAAATCATCGAAAAACTCTAGAGATAGGAGTGATGCTTTGTGAATAACGATCAAGTTATTACCTTGTTCAAAGATTATCTTGAAATTGAAAAAAGATATAGTCCTTATACTGTTACATCATACACAGATGATATACATTCACTTGTGCACTTTTTAGATAGAGAACAATTCGGTGATTTACTAACTGTTTCATCAAGAACCGCTAGGTTTTTCACCACAACACTTCATGAAAACTTTAAACCGAAAACAATTGCTAGAAAAATATCTAGTTTAAGAAGTTTCTATAACTTTTTAAATAGGGAAGAAATAACCAAAGATAATCCTTTTAAAGAAGTGGAATTACCTAAACAAGAAAAAAGACTACCTCAATTTATCTATCCAGAAGAGATAATATCGCTTCTTAATTCAATAAAAACAGATAAACCTATTGGAAAGAGAGATAAACTAATACTAGAATTCCTTTATGGTACTGGAGTGAGAGTAGGTGAATTAGTAAATATTAAATTAAAAGACATTGATTTTTATCAAAATCTTGTTTTGATACATGGGAAAGGTAGTAAAGATAGATATGTACCTATTCATAATTTGCTTTCTAAGAGTGTACAAGATTATATACTAACAACTAGGAATGAATTTTTAAAAAGAGCAGATATAAAAGAAAACCATAGTCTATTACTTAATTTCAAAGGTACTTCTTTGTCACAAAGAGGGGTAAGATTAATTATTAAGAGAATTATGGATAACTCAGAAGAAACATTTAATCTAAGCCCTCATAAATTAAGACATACATTCGCAACTCATTTATTAAACAATGGTGCTGATTTAAGAAGTGTTCAAGAATTGCTAGGACATGCTCATTTATCGAGTACACAAATATATACTCAT
>Ga0307990_1001312_pt1 | contig 21093 bp, 18 predicted proteins | sample EllFjometagen129_FD_203168 | JGI IMG/M metagenome (GOLD analysis project Ga0307990, IMG submission 203168) | Marine microbial communities from Ellis Fjord, Antarctic Ocean - #129 | ecosystem: Environmental > Aquatic > Marine > Unclassified | place: Southern Ocean | collected 2014-10-08
ATATTTGCCTTGTGTCCATCAATTGTTCTTGGGCTTAAATTTAATACTTTGGCAATTTTTTGGTTCGATAGTCCTTTACATATTAATTCTAATACCTGAAGTTCTCTTTCTGATAATATTATTCTCTTTTTAGTTTCTGGTTCTAAAGATTTGTCTTTAGTAAATGTGGTCATTAAAATGCTTAATAATTCATCGGAAAAGAAACTTTGTCCGTTATTAACTAAAATTATTGCTCTTTCAAGGTCTTTTATTGCAATATTTTTTAAAACAAACCCTTTTGCTCCTACATCTAATATATTTTGAAGATATTCTTCTTCGCCAAACATTGATAGTGCAATTATTTTTAAATCGGGTTTAATTTTCAAGGCTTCTTCTGTAGCTTTAATGCCATTAATACCCGGCATTTTAATATCCATGAGAACTATATCTGCATCAATAAGCTCAATTAATTTTAAAAATTCTTCTCCACTTGAAGCTCCTCCAACTACATTTAGAGATTTCAACTGACCTAATTGCGTTTTTAGTCCCGTACGAAAAATTTCATGGTCATCTACTATAATAATATTTATAAGTTGTGTGTTCTCCATGACTATTTATAATTTAATCGTTAATATAATTGTTCAAATTTAATTCTATGTTAATTTCTATACCTTTATTTTTCTTGCTTTTAAAATAATAATCGGCATTAATTGAACTAATCCTGTTTATTAAGTTGCTTAAACCTTGCCCGATATCTTCTTTTTTGTTCATAGTTTTATTAAGATTAAAGCCTATTCCATCGTCGCTATATTTGATCTTTAGAATATTTTTTTTCATATTCATATCAATAATAATATGTTTGGCATTTGCATGTTTTAATGTATTATGAATTAATTCCAATATTGTTCTGTACAGTATTATTTCTACAGTATCGTTAATTCTCTTTTTAAAATTAGACTTAAATTCTATTTCAACTTTTTCCATCAGGTTTATTTTGCCACAAAATGAATTAAGAGCTTTAACAAGCCCATAATCATTTAATACATTTGGCATTAAATTATTTGCTATTGAACGCGTATTTGAAATTGATTCATCTATAAGTTCATTAGTATATCTAATTAGGTTAAGTCTTGTTTCTCCTTCCAGTTCTTCTGATGTAATAATCATGTTTACATATATTTTAATACTTGCAAGTAAAGGACCTAAACCATCGTGAAGATCTTCAGAAAATCTTTTTCTTTCTTTTTCTTCAGTTTCAATTATTTTACTCAATATCTGTTTTTCCAGTTTTTTTCTTAATGTTATGTCTCTAATAGTACCTATAATTTTTTTTGAGCCATCTTTATTATTCCCAAGAGTTAGAGTTGCAGAGCAGTATTTTATTTTATTTTTTTTGTCTTTTAAAATCACCTCAAAATCTGAAATATGAGATTTCTTTTTAACTAATTTTAATAAATCATTTATTTCTTTTGAATTTGTAAATAATTTAGAAAAACTTTGTTCAATTAACTCTTCTCTTTTATAAAACAGGATTTTTTCTACAGATGGACTAATTTCTGATATTATCCAATTTAAATCTGTTTCAATAAATATATCCTGAATATTTTCAAATATACTTCTGTATTTTTCTTCATTTATTTTTAAATCATTTTGAAATTTTTCAAGATTCTTTTTTGTTTCATAATGGCTTATTACTCTTGTAATAATTGATTGTATGTTTTTATAAAAACCAATTTCTTTTACGATATAATCTAGGGCTCCCAATCTCATCATTTCAACAGCCAGTCTTTCATCGCCATGCCCTGTAACAACAATAAAAGGTATATAAATATTCATTTCCCGTAATGCTTGTATTAATTGAATGGCAAGCATATCAGTTAATCTGTAATCAACCAATAATAGAATATTTTGATTTTGAATTATATATTCAATTGCTTCTTCTCCTTTGGTAAAACCAATTGTTTTGTAATTGATTTGCTGTATTCTTTTTTGCAACAACTGGTTCAATCCACTATCGTCCTCAACAACAACTATTGTTTCAATATCATAACTATTGTTTTTCATCTATTTATATTAAATTTTTAATTCCTTTTATCAATGCCCCACATTAATTTATTTCGGAGAGTAGAAAAATAATCTTGTTCATGAAACTTAATTATTTTGGTAGTAAAACATGCTTTCTTAATTATAAGTTCCATCGAAGAATCAAAAGAAGCAGCCCGAGAATCAAGCGAAGCCAAAAAATTATCACTTCTGCCATCAACTTTCAGACTTATTATATTATCATCTGAAACTATCAAAGGTCTTACTGTTAATGTATGTGGAGATAATGGTGTTATAATAAAATTATTAGAATTGGGCATAACAATCGGACCACCCGCACTTAATGAATATGCTGTAGAACCGGTAGGTGTTGCAATTATTAATCCGTCTCCCCAGTAAGAATTTAAATATTCCCCATTTACATAAGCATGAATTACTATCATTGATGCTGTTTCGCTTTTCTGAACTGTTAATTCATTTAATGCATAAGGAAAATCAAATATTTCAGGGTTAGATTCTAATTTTAATAAGGTTCTTTCTTCAATCTTATATTTTTCAGAAAATAGGGCATCTAAAGATTGAGAAATATTTTCTCTTGAAATATTTGCCAAAAAACCTAATCGCCCGCTATTTATACCTATTATTGGAATATTCTTATTTTTAATAAATGATACCGTCTCAAGAAATGTTCCATCACCCCCAATGCTGAACATCACATCCATATCTTCTTTTATATCTTGTGGATTAGAAAATAAATTATCGTACTCCGGCATAATATTAACTTCCTTCTGAAGAAATTCGTAAAATGGTTTATAAATAGAAACATTTACATTCTTTTTGTTAAGTTTATTAAATAATTCTTTAATAGAATCATAGAAATTTTCATTGAAAGACCTGCCGTAAATAGCTATTTTCATCTGTTTAATAATTTGTTTAAAATCAAACTACTGCAAATTTATAAAACCTTAATCTATATAGCTGCAGCAAAATGAATAAAAATTCCTGTTTCACCAAATTTGTTTATTGAAAACTCTAATCTAAACACTCTGTCATAATATGTAACAAGGTCAAAACCAATGCCTCCACTATATAAATATTGGTTTGCCATAAAATTATTTTTTAAAATAAACTTTGTGTCTCTAACATAACCTGAATCAAAAAATAATCCTGTATATAATGAATAATGGATTTTATTAAACTTAGAAAAAGGTATTGCTTTAATATTTACAACTTTTTGTGGGAATATATTCCATTTTATTGAGTGATTAAATACGGCATAATCTTGCCCGTCAATTACGGAATACTCAAAGCCTCGCAATATTTCACTATAGCCTATGGCATTATATAAATAATACGAATCATTTTCTCCAATTGTTTTCGAGCCTTTTATTTTAAAAGCATAAAATAATCTCTTATTAAGGCTAAAATATTTTTTAAATACTGCATTTACCTCCGTATAATTTATTTGTTTATTATTAAAGATCCCTAAACCATTTTTTGAAATATTAACACCTGTATAATAACCTTTTGTTGGATAATAAATTAAATTTCGTTTATCATAAATAAAAGTATAATTAAGTGAAATATATTCCTGATTATTACTGCTACTATCAAAAAAGTTTGGATTTTGATTAATTATTGTATCAAGAATATTTGAATTTGAATAGTTCGCTGATAAATAATGTTTTAAATAAAGTTTATTTCTATAAATATACTCTATTGATGCATTGTTTGAAGTAAACACAAAATCACTGTTATCATTATAATAAGCAAGCTTATTTGCCACAGTATTAAATGCAATTTCTTTTTGTCTGTTATGAGATACAAAAAACGACAAGCCACTTTTCTGATGTTTATCAAAATACGGGATATCATAAGCTATTGCAAATTGCTCTTTATAACCATACCGCACTTTCATTTTTAATAACTCATTTCTTCCTCTAAAATTCTGACAATATAGAAAGCCGCCATAATTAATTCTATTCCAATCTTTTTCTTTTATAAAATTACTTAAATTCCTATCGGCATGTTCTAAAATTGGATAAGCCCATATATACCAGCGTTCTTCTACTTTAATAGCAATATTAATAAAACCTGATCTAACAAAAATTGTATCAATACTCACATAATTAAAAAGTGATGTGTTTAACAGATTTTCTTCATTTATAAGAAAAATGTCGCCAATTTCAGTCTTTAAAATTGTATCTTCTTTATGAAAAGTTAATTCGCGTAATATAATTTTTTCTCTTGTAATTTTATTTCCTGAAATTGAAATTTCATTCACAATTAAATCTTCATTTTCAATTCCTTGCTGAGAAAAGCATTGGAAAACAACAAATAAAAGAAAAAATATTATATAATAATGTAAATTGAATTGCATAAGTATTTAAAGTATTGTCTCAATAATTACTGAAAAATACAGATAATTAAATTCAAAATATCAAAAAACAAAAAACAAATAAATCTCAATTATTAAAAAATCCAATAACCAAAACAACTATTTGGATTTTTCTAAAATTGATGAAAATATTTTTTTTAATTCTACTGCTTCATTATAAAGCACTAATCCTTCACTCTCAAATTCTTTTGAATTGGTTTCTTTTATTAATCTAGCAAAATATGCACTTTCTTTAGCTTCTTTTCTGCAGATTTTTATCCTAAAGACAAAATCTTTTTTACTAAATGACTCATTGGCTTCAATATAATTAGCACCTACAGAACCTGATGCTTTTATGATTTGTTTTCCATCTTCAATATTTGCTATAGTTTTGGGTAATTTTTTCACAAAAATTCTAACATTTTTGGCAAATTGAAAAGTGCGCTCTTCTAAATCATATATTCGTTTGGAATTTGAATTATTAGTCATTGGAATTTATTTGTTATTTGAGATTTGTATTTTGGTATTATATTCATACTTTCCCGCCATCTTTTAATAGAATCCTATTTAAACATTTAAATACCTCATTAATAAATCGTATCGGTCTTTGTAAAGGTCTTCAATATCTTTAGCAACTAAAAACGATGCTTTAATTGTATAATTATATCTGTTGAAAGTATGAATTATTGACACAAGGTCTGTTTTATTAATTTTCAAAGTTACATCCAGTTTCATTGAATTATCTGGTGATGATACATAAAGACTTATTATTTTGGCATCATTTCCTTCAACAATTTGCGAAATTTCAGATAATGAAAAATCGTTTACATTTAATTCAAGAACTATTATGCTTCCCTGTTTATCAATTGCTGTAATTTTTGCAAAAGCTTGTAAAAGATCCTGTAATGTAATTGCTCCCAAATAGTTTTTATCTTTATCTAAAACAGGAATAAGAGATAATTTTTTACGTGAGACCAGTTCTATTACCTCATATACATGCTGAGATTCTGTAACATAAGGACTCATTAGTGACAGCTTATGATTTCCAAGTGCTTCTTCAGATTTATTCAGATCATAAATATCATTTTCAGAAATAAGTCCCAAAAATTGCTTATTATTTACAATTGGGAGATGAGAAACTTTAAATATCTCCATTTGATGCAAAGCATCATCTCCTGTATTAGAGGTTTTTATAGGAAAAACCACATCTGATATAAGTTCTTTTGCTATCATAATTTATTTGGCAATATAAGAATTTATAACTTTGTAGCATAAAATTAATAATAAAAATGACCAGATTAAGTGTAAACATTAATAAAATTGCAACAATTAGAAATGCTCGTGGCGGAAACATGCCAAATGTATTGCAGTCTGCAATTGATTGTCAGGAATTTGGAGCAGAAGGAATAACTGTTCATCCACGACCTGATGAAAGACATATAAAATATCAGGATGTTTATGATATAAAACCCATAATAACTACTGAATTTAATATTGAAGGATATCCTAACAAACAGCTTATAGATCTTGTTAAAGAAATTAAACCTACACAAGTAACTTTGGTGCCCGATCCACCTGATGTTTTAACATCTAATGCCGGATGGGATACATTAAAAAACAAATCTTTGATACAAGATGTAATTGCTGAATTTAAAGAAGCAGGTATTAGAACATCAATTTTTGTTGATACTATTGAAAAAAATATAATTAATGCTGTTGATACCGGAACTGATAGAATTGAACTATATACCGAACCTTATGCCGAAAATTATTTTAATGATAAAGAAAAAGCGATTGCTCCCTTTGTTAATGCAGGTAGAATTGCAAATGAATTAAATTTGGGTATTAATGCAGGACATGACCTAAATCTTGATAATCTTGAGTTTTTTGTAAAAAATATATCAGGTTTGTTAGAAGTTTCAATTGGTCATGCTTTAATATCTGATGCTTTGTATTATGGTTTGCATAACACAATTCAGATGTACTTGAAGAAATTGAAATACTTAAAATGAACTAAAATTAAAAATGCCTAAAGTTATTTTAGGCACTTTATTAAAACCAAACTTAAGGTACTAAATAATTGTAAATGGAATTATTTTTTCGAAAATATGGTAAAGGATTTCCTTTAATTATCCTGCACGGACTATATGGTTCTTCTGACAACTGGGTTTCAATTGCAAAAAGGCTTTCAAATAATTTTGAGGTATTTTTGATTGACCAACGAAATCACGGTCGTTCTCCACACACAGAAAAGCACACATATAAACTAATGATAGAAGATTTAAGAGAGTTTTTCGAACAACAAAATATTGAAAAAGCAATTATTACAGGACATTCAATGGGTGGGAAAACTGCCATGCACTTTGCAAAAGCTTTTCCTCAAAAAATAGAAAAACTTATTGTTATTGATATTTCTCCAAAACCTTATATTAAAGAAAATATAGATTTTCCAATTTATGATAATCATCAAAATATAATATCTGCAATGTTAGATATAGATTTAAAAGTTTTGAAAAGCAGAAAACAAGCTGATGATATACTCTCGAAAAAGATTGAATTTGCTTATGTTAGACAATTTCTATTAAAAAATTTATATAGAAAAAAAGATAAATCTTTTGCCTGGAGAATTAATATTTCTATAATATATAAATCATTGCCTGAAATGATGAAGGGTTTTGATACCAACGAAACACAAATTGTCGGATTTCCTGTTATGTTTGTTCGTGGTGATTTATCCGGCTATATCAAACAAAAGGATATTGAACTAATCGAAAAGCTTTTTCCTGATGCTAAAATTGTTACTATTAACAATGCAAGTCATTGGTTACATGCAGAATATCCCGAAAAACTTTTGCAATACATTATTGATTTTGAATGACTTATACTTTTTCTTATTACATTCTTTGTGATTTCTTTGTGTCTTAGCTCCGATAATTATCGAAATAGTGGCAAAATATATAGCCACAAAAACAGAAAGACACTAAGATACACAAAAGGGAAGGTAGATAAAAGTTAGATTTTCTGAAAAATATAACCTAATACCGATTAGTAATCAAAATTACCGATAAACTCACTCTGCTCTTTATCGGGAAAATTGGAAATCAAATTGGTATAACATCCCTTAAATCTAACTCAGGTTATTAGTTCTGCTTAGTATTTTCATACAATTCTATCCATGCTTGTTCAATTTCGTATCGTTTAATTAACTTTAATTCAGAATTATTTCTTAACAACAAATGCTCTTTATCAGAATCGAAGTTAGAAAAAATACAGTATTCTGTTTTATCTGTATAATCTTTACCAACATGAATAAACTCCTCTCCTTTTTCAACATATCCCGATAAATGATTTGTCATAATTACTCTGGTCATAAAATAAGAGTAGAAATATTTATTTTGTAATTCTTTATCTGTACAATAATTAATCATTGACTGATGCACTTTTACAGCATTAATATATCCTAAATTATGGTCACTATTTGTTTTCTTATTTATTTCACGATATTGTAAACCTGTAAATACTATCAGGAAAACTATCATTATATATTTGTTTTTTAAACCTTGAAAAATTATTCCAACAGTTAAGAGTATAAAAGGTAGAATAATACACATAATATAACGATTAGAGAAAAAGTTTAATGAGCTAAACATCAGGAAACCGATTATGAAAATCAGAAATAATAATAACATGTTTTTATATTCAAGTTTTTTCTTTCTTATTAATAAATAAATAAATATTAGTACGCTTGAAAAAAACAATAAATTTCTTCCCTGATATATTGCAAGATATGCGCCATATCCATCAGTTAATTTATTCCATACAGCACTTAAATCTGTAGTGATGAAATCAATATGCCCGGGAAAAAAGAACCATCCATACATAGAATACTGAATATATAAGTATATGAAAATAACAACAAGAGGTGATAGTATTTTCAGAATATCAACAATAAGATATTTCAATTTCAATTTCTTTATATTAATTAAAAACGAAAAAAGAGATAAGGCACAAAAAACAACAACTCCCGATTCTTTTGTCATAATTAAAGCCGTTCCGAAAATAAAATACCAGATAAACTTCTTTTTTAGATAATAATAAATAGTAAGTAAACTAAATAATGCTAACATTACTTCCGGTAATACCAAAACTGACTGGGCAAGAAAAATTGGTTGCAGCGATAATGTAAGAACAGTAATAAATGCTATTTTTTCGCTGAAAAACTCTTTTGCAAATTTAAAACTTACAACAAGCAAGAAAACCGAAACTGTTAAAGCAAAGCTATGAAGAGAAATTAAAGAGCTTCCGAAAACTTTTGCCCATAATGCTCCAAAAAAATGGAAAAATAATGGATGCCCTCTTGAATAATCAATTGGTAAAGCATCGGGCAAAAGGCTTGGAACATTTTCTGCCATTAATCTCACGGAAGGGCCATAAACCCATGCTTCGTCCCAATAAAAAGGGAAATTAAGGAATGGTATCTTATAAATGACAAATAGAATTATTACTACCAACGAGAGTAATAAATAAATTCTATTATTAACAATATTGTAGATTAATATTTTTTTCACTTTTATGAATATTATTCCTCAAAAATACTCATAAAAATCAGTATCCAAAACAAAAACTATTTGTGCCTTGCCGAACGGAAATCGGATATGCACCGACAACACTTAAATTCGCGTGTCTAATAATAAATTGTATTTCGAGTACTTCCTTTTTAAATTTTACATAATCTTTTGAAGATTTTTCACAAAATGTGTGTTATTTTTTATAACTCTATACTCTTATTTTGATTGTAAGATGGAAAACAACAAAGTTTTTCCATTTAGAATTTGTAAAAATCTATACTTGCGGATTTAAGGAACATATCGGCACTAATGGGTTTTTTTGTTTACGTATTAATATCATCAAAAAATGGAGCTTTTATATTTGAACAAACAAATGATATAAAAAAGAGAATTGAAATAATAAATAATGGTTATCTTCCGCATATACAAAATTTAACTCCATTTGAACTGTTTGCATTTAATACCAATTTGATTTCCAACCTGCCCGTCCGGCAGACAGGTTTCCCGATAATTGTAAAAGGTATAATGCCGATAGATAATCAAAATTACCGATAAAGAAGAAATTAATCGAATGTACAAGAATAATTGAATTCATTATTATTATCAGGTGTAAAATTGGTATAATTTATGGATTCGTAATAATCAAGTACTCTTTTCCCTACTATTCTAAAAGATAAAGTACCCTGAGGATCAACATTTACTAAAGTACTTAAATTAACATCAACATCGTAATTATATCTGTAATAACCGGCACTTTCAGTAAATAATGAAGGTGAGATGTTTAAAATAATATCTTCACTATAGTTCTGATACAACTTTATTATACAATATGAGGGTTCGCCATCAAATGTAATAGTACCTGTACATTTTATAATTCCATAATTTCCAACAACAATATCCACAGAACAACTATCGCCACCAGATTCATTTACAACAAGTAATTTTATTGTAAAAGTACCGTTATCACCAAATGCAGCACTATATGAACTGGCGCTCTCTGTATAATTATCGTTAGGATATTCAGATTCACTATTAGTCCACTTATAATAACAATATTCCTCAGGGTTAGTTACAGTAAATGTAACCGGCTCCCCAATAGGAACAGTATCTTTTGAAGCAGTAAATTGTGCAACAGGAAGAGTGGTATTCACATCCTTATTGCAAGAAATTAAGAAAAAAAGAAGAAAAAAAGAAAAAAGCGCTACGCTAAATATTTTTATTAAATTGTTCATAATAATATTTTTTTTATTAAGTCTATATTACATTCCTATACTTAAAACATATCCAAATTGGGATGTAAAAGCAAAAGATGTTTCTTTATGTTTTGTTTTTAATGCATAATCAACATCACCAAATGTTTCTGTAGAATACTTGCTGTATCTAAATAATCTAATTCCAAATCCGACATAAAGCTCATGAGCAATCTTAATCTTGTTTCCGCTTTCCCATTGCAATCCCCAGTTAGCAAAATAATGAGTTTGCTTGATTTTTCCTGAACCCATTAGCACTTGGCTATTTGAAGAGTAAGAGGAGTAGCTTGAAGAGTTTATTTCAACAGGAATAATTGAATAATTAGTATTATAGTAATTAAAGCCAAGCTCGTAAAATTGGGTAGTAACATATTCTGAATAATCGTATAATCTAAGCGATAATCCAAGTAAATATGTTGAACTTGAAATATCAGCATCAGGGGTAGTAAGTATATCTATATGATTAATTGAACTTTTACCACTGCTGTAATTATTGCCTACATCCATTATGCCTGTCTCTCTGAACATTATTAGCGTAATATGTTGCCAATGGTCATTGCCAAGACTTTTATCAAAACGTGCCTGAACGCTAAAATCATTAACAAAATTATATTCTAAAGCAAAACCCAAATAACTTCTTATTAATCTGCCCGGATTAAATTTAAAAGAATATGTGCTCTTTTCGTAATCAGATCTTATTGATTCAGATTCTGTACCCGCTCCTAAAATAGAATTTTTCGGAGGAGTATAATTCTCATCAAAAGTATTATACTCATTTTGTCCATAAGATATTCCTATCATTAGAAAGACAAGTAAAGTTAAAAGTAAGGTTGTTTTAATCATTTTATAAATTTATTTTATTTCAATTTTTCCTAAGTATCCGGTTCCTGTAAATGATGATGTTATTATCGAAGGCAAATATGCTCCATATAGCGTAGGAATAAGTATAATTGATATCCCAATTGCCTGAGGTTTCATTTTAATTTTAATACTATTTACATATAATTCATTATCCGATTCAATAATTTTATGTGCAGTTACATATTTTCTTGTTTTTGGAGGCTCTTTCATTGTGTTTGTAATATGCATATTTGTTACCATTTCGCCGTCTTCCGAATTTAAAACTAAGTAATTGATAGTTGTTTGTCTTAATTTTTTTGGGTTTTTTACTCTTTGGTTTTTCTCAGTATTAAATATGTAATCGTCTGCATATACAACATAATAAAAACCATCTCTGTCAACTACATTAACATCATAAAATCCCCACCCCTTATAAAAAGCTTGTCTTTCAGTTTTCGAAACCCAATTAATCTCTCCTGACCTTGTTATAGAGAAAGCCAAAATATCGGAATTTTTTTGATAATATCTTGTTGTGCAACTTCCTTTACTATTACATGTTGTAACAGAGTACTCATGATATATGGTGTATATAAAAGTTATATTCCCATTGTTATTAAACGATTTTACTAAGCTATATTCAAGTAATCTGTCTATATTTGGTTTTCTTTTTTTCTTCTTTTTTGTGTTCTTTTTTTGTCCTTTTGTGATTTCGTGTATATGTTGAGGCGTAAAATACGAAAAGGACGGCTCCGACATAGCTGTTAAATTATTTTTATTAAATTTTATTTTAAATACACCCATTGATCCGTCTTTGTTTAAATCTGAGAAGAATCCGGTTAATATCATATTGTCTTTATCATTATGATATGATATGTTGTAAATATTTTTATTCTCATATTTTAATTTAACTGATTGAATTGTGCCATCTTCAATGTTAATTGCCGAAAAAAGACAATAAACTGAGCTTTCATTATCTTTTAATAGTTGTTTTTGTTCTTTAGTCATTTTTATATATGAAAATGCGTATAGAACATTATTATCGCCTAAAACATATTCTGATGAAAGTGAGTTTGATTTATGACCTAGTGATGTAATTGGTAGAGTTACTTGTTTTGAAGAGAAAAAAGTTAAGTCTGATTTAAGAACTTTAATTGAAAGTTTAATATTTTCATCTTTTCCTGCCGATAATTCTCCCCCTATTAATACATGTTGATTGCTTGTTCCTAAAACTAATAATTCAGCTTTCTTTTTATCTCCTTTTTTTGATTTAACTTCATATATCTTTTTTAATGGAGCTATAATTTTCAATTTATTTGAAAAACTTTGAACAAAAAGTTCATCTTTTTCTCTTGATTCATGTGTCCAAAAAACATAAATAACATCTTCAAAAATAACATACTTTTGGACATACATATCATCTAACAACTTGTTGTCTGCTTCATTCTCTTTAAAACCCTTAATGCCAACATCTGAAATTTTTTGCATTGAATTTTTATCGAAAGCAACGATCTTCAGTTTATTATTATTTCTAAAACGTTTATTTTGTGCTATGTTATTAATGGTATAAATATATTTTGAGTTGCTACCAATTATATTATCGAAATACCCTTCAGCTTTATGATTATATTCTTGCATTTCACTCCATTTAATTGAAAGCTCAGATTTTTGTCCGTATAATCCAATAAATGCGAGAAGAATAATTGTTGTAATTATTAATTTAATTGCCCTTATCATAACAAAATATTTTTCATTTTATTTTTATTAGAACAACGTGTTTTGTTATTGCTTTAATTTTATCTTCTGTCGACATATCTGCTATAGAAACTCCTTTAAATGTTTCCGGCATAAGGTCTAATAGTATTTTTAAATAATTTAATTTAATAGCATAAGAAACATTGTCGCCTTTTCTAAATTTTGCGTTTATTATGCCAACAAGTTCTCCGTTCTGATTGAAAACCGGTCCTCCACTATTTCCGGCCTGTACGGGTATAGATGTTTGAAAAGAGTTAATAGCTCCATTAAATCCTGTTTTTGCACTAATTTTCCCATCATTAAATTTTGCTTCTTTACCCATTCCTCCTAAAGCATACGGAAACCCAATTGTAAAAACAGATTCCCCAACATTAATTGCACTATTAGAATTAATATCATATTGTATTGGCAATGTCTCAAAATCTTCATCTTGAATTTTTAAAATCGCCAGATCATTATCAATATCTTTTTGCTCAACTTTTGCATTATATGTTTTCTCTTTTCCGTCATGTATAACTTCAACTTGTATAGAATTACTGTTTTCAATAACATGATAGTTTGTTACAATATATCCATTTTGAGAGATTATTAATCCTGTTCCTGTAGCTTTAACATTCATGTCTGAATTTGATGTATTGCTACTTTTAAATCCAATTTCTTTTATTTGAAAATCTTTAATTGTGATACTACTTCTTCCGCTTAGTCCAAAACCAATATTGCTTCCAAAATTTCTCATTGGCTTTCCCTCGTATTGAATACTTCCATTAATTGAGAAAATAATATTTTCTCCTGTACTTAGCAATTTTACAAGATTTTCATCTTTAATATCAGAGCTAAACATATCATTAACAACAATTGCTTTAATGCCTTCAAAAACACTACCTATATAAATACTATTATCTGAAATTAAAAAGTAATTGTAATTATCCCAGTCTTTAAAGCCCCATAATATTCCTGTTTTGTTACTTTTTGCTCTCAAAACATTGATCTTTGCTTCAATAGAATATGTATTTTCTTCAATATAATAATTAATGTGTCTCGAAGTTCCTGAAATTGTTAAAGAAGAAATTGTTAGGGTGTTGTTATTTGTTTCTGCTTTGCTTTTATCACTTGTGTATAAATCCCAATCATTAAAATTATTAGAAAAATTATCTTCCATAATCCTATTTATTTGACCGTCTATTGTGTATTCGATGTATTTATTATCTTTAGCTTTTCCATTAAAATATTCGGTTTCTTTTTTAATTTTTCCATTTTCATAATATTCATAAGATATACCTTCTTTTATTCCATCATTATTATAAAATATTTCTGCTTTTTTCTTCGCATTTTTATAATACCAAATACATTTACCCAAATAAACATTATTATTTTCATTACTTGAACTGGCATTTTTTATTTTTCCTTCAAAATAAAGATTCCCATTTGATGTATAATATGACTTGAAATTATTTTCTTCAGTTTCAGCTCTGTAATAATAAGCTTGTGATTCTGTTGTTGACACTCCCAGTTTACTGAAATACACTTTATTATCTTGTGCTTTTATTGCGAGTACTGAAATAAATATGCTAAAAAATAAAATAAATAATTTTCTCATTTTTTGTTGAATTTTACTTGTTATATAGAAAAAGACAGCTTTTTCATTTTTGGTAATAATGCAAATATAAGAATAAATTTTAAATGATAACAAAAAGTAAAATTTCAAATTTAGATATTAGTAATTATAATTTCTGTTCTATCTTATACATAACTACGCAACACCTTTTTCTGTTGTTACCTTTATAATATAAATTCCTTTTGGGTTTTTGCTTAAATCAAGTTCTTTTAACCCTGACAAGGTTTCAAACCCTTAAGGCGTTTGTGTACCATTTTTTTCTTTTACGTACATCGTTTGTACATAAAGTCCTATTAGTTCGAAACACAACAAGAGTGATGCACATAGTTTTAATAGCTTGTGTCGCATTTGATTTCCTTTTTTCTGTTTATATTAATTTTATTTACTTTTCTGTTTTTCAACTAATTCAATTGTGTTTATTAATAATTCAGCACCTCCAAAGTCACCATGTCCCGGAATCACTGTCTTAATGTCCTTATATTTATTCATCAAGTTTTTAATTGTTGTGTCCCAATCATCCACAACTGCGTCTGCTAAATTTCCCAATTCTTTTGAATTGTAGGATTTTATCAAACAACCACCAAATAAAATCTTTTTACTCGGAATCCATACTGTAATATTGTCAAATGTGTGTCCACCTCCAAAAAATCGGCAAACTATCTGTTCTCCATTAAAATCAAAGATTAATGAATCAGTAAATGAAGTTGATGGAATTAGTAATCCAAGTTCTTTGCATTTATCAATTGTCATCGAATTTGCAATTGATTCAATCCCTTTGCTCTGAATGTATCCTAATCCACCAAGACAATCATCGTGAAAGTGTCCGATTATTAATTTGATTAACTCAACTTGCATTGAGTCTTTGAGATATTCTGTTAATTTCTTAGTTTTTTCATTATCCATAGGTGTATCAATCATTATCGCTTGTCCATTTTTGATAACGAGCATGCCGTTTGAAGGAAATCTGCCAAATTTCTCGCTATTCTCCCAACTTACATGAACAAAAATAGAATCCTGAAGATTAATTAGTTGAATATCGTCATCAATGAATATTTTATCAGTTTTCTGAGCATTTATTTGAATTGATCCAATCACTCCTAATAACATTATCAAGATAACTTTTTTAATCATTTTTAAAACTGTTTTAAGTAATACAATTGACTATTTTATCATAGGTCAACGGATGGCAGCAAAGATCGCTTTAATGCTCTCTGACAATGTGTTAATAAATGCGCAATCTTTCCAGCACCCACATAATCTGACATATAACTATTATTTCTTATCATATCTTTAAACCAACTACAGTAACATCATCAATTTGTTCGTAATTCTCTCCTTTGTGGTTTATCCATTCTTCAAAAGCTTTTTCAAGTTCTTTGCCTTTATCAATAGCAATACAATCAGCTATATAAAAATTACTGTCAACAGTATAAACTTTTGCATTTGGATATAAGCATATCAATACTTTTCTTACTGCTATTACAAGATACCATAATAATTAATATAAGATTAAAATATAATATTTTGTCTGCATTTATTTTCATTTATTTTTCAATATAATTAGAATTTATAAGAAAATCCTACGCCTAGTACTTCTTTAAACTGAGTATTTGGGCCAACATGGTCAATATTATCACTATCAGTCCATGCTATATCAATATCATCGTCATAAAGTAAATGAGTAGTTATAGTAGCAGAGATATATTTGTTAACCTTCATCGAGATCAACACTTCCCAGCTAATATCTAAGTTCTCTGGATTCTCTAGATAATTAGAAAACAAATCAAGCTTTGTCTGAAATGAAACATTTTCCATCAAATCTCTTTTGTAAAACATTCTCAAATATCCACCAAACTCACTTCTCATATTTTCACCTGGTTCTACTCCAAATGCACCAGCATCGGCAAGTGCCTGATCGTTTACAAAAGTTACTTTAGTTGTAACTGGTGCTATAAAAAGTGTGAAATTCTCGCTGGGTTTGAAATCCAAACCTATTGCGCCAAGTAAATATCCTGGAGCTAATAAATCTGAGATTCTTGTACTATCATCGGGATAATTATAACCAGCGGTCATTTGTGTTTTGAAATTTAACAAGCCTGCATAATACCAATTAGAAAAAGCCTTCTGACCATATTTTGATGTGAAATCAATTTTGTCGTCTGTCTTCAACCAGTTCGCGTCTTTACCTTGTCTTATTGTTCCGTATCCAATATCAAGATAATTCTCCCACATGCTATTTCCTTTTTTAAGATTTGCAAACAAACTTAAAATACCATTGGTAGATATTGAATTTTGTCCACCAGCCGACCAGTTTGTTAATGAAACCTGCGACATATTTATAGTTATTGTCCCACCTTTTTTCCATCCGTCGACAGTATCGGCAGATTGCTTTTTTAAATTATCCTCAGAAGCGGTAACTTGAGAAAATCCTATTGAAATAATACTAGCAAGTATTATTGTTATTATTAAAGTCTTCATTATTGTTCTATTTAAATATTATTATTATTTGACAACATGAACATCCATTTGTGGAAATGGTATATTCAATCCTTCTTTTGTAAATACTTTGTAAACTGTTTCGTTCATATTGAAAAATACATCCCAATAATCGGCAGCATTTACCCAAGCTCTAACAGCAAAATTTACAGAACTATCAGCAAGTGCAGAAACTGCAACAAATGGCTCAGGGTCTTTCAATATTCTTTCATCATCTGCCATTAGTTTGTTTAATACTTCTTTTGCTTTGTCTACATCATCGCCATAAGCAATACCAAATGTCCAGTCTACTCTACGTTGTGGTTCTGTAGAATAATTTGTCATCGAACCAGTAGAAAGCCCACCATTAGGAATAATAATAGTTTTCTTATCAGGGGTAGTTAATATTGTATTAAATATCTGAATTTCTTTCACACTTCCACTATAACCTTGTGCATCGATATAATCGCCAACTTTAAAAGGCTTAAGTAAAAGAATAATTACTCCACCTGCAAAATTTTGGAGCGTACCCGATAAAGCCAAACCAACAGCCAAACCAGCAGCACCAAGTATTGCTACAAATGATGTCATTTCAATACCAAACATTCCTAATACCGAAATAAATAGTAATGCCTTAAGTAATGCACCAATCATACTTTTAAAAAATGGACGCAAAGACGAGTCTGTTTTGCTTTTTTCCATTCTCTTACCAATTTTCTTAACTACAATTTTAATTATCCATAATCCCAGTATTAAGACTACTATAGCACCAATAATTCTAGGACCATGTTCTATTGCATAATCAACTATCTTATCTGAATAGTTAACTATTGTTGTTGTGGTTTCTTCAATTCCTTCCATTTTTATAAGTTATAAATATATATTAATAAATATTTTAAGTGAAGGTAAAGATATTAATAATTAGGGATACTATTGTCCGTTTTGATAAATACTTATATCGTATTTATCAATTACTTAATTTGTTAAATAGATTTTATGATTAGATTTTCAATCCTACTACGGTTATATCATCAATTTGTTCGTAATGCTCTCCTTTGTGGTTTATCCATTCTTCAAAAGCTTTTTCAAGTTCTTTGCCTTGTTCATTCATGCTTAAAGTTGAATTCTGTACCAGTAATCGTTTAAAAGGTTTATATTTAAATTTTTTGCCTTTTGGACCACCAAACTGATCGGGCAAACCATCAGTAAATAAAAATAATCTGTCTCCAGCATTTAAACTTATTTCGTGATTTGTAAAATCATCCATTTTTAAATATACAGCAACAGGCATTTTATCTGGTTTTACCTCTTCTATAATTTCATTTACATCTTCGTACTCTTTAGTAATATTCTCATTTCTTATTATCCACAAAGGATTATTTGCTCCTGCCCAATAGGCATGTTTTCTGTCTTTATTTATAGCAATAATCGACATATCCATACCATCTTTTTGTGTCCCTTGTTCGCCTGTTTGTTTTAGTGCTTCAATTACCGAAGCTCGCAATTGATTCAGTATTTCTGCCGCACTTGTTACATCTTTTTTCCTTACTATCTCGTTCAGAAACGATATGCCAAGCATAGACATAAATGCACCCGGAACTCCATGACCTGTGCAATCAGCTGCTGTAACAATTACCCAATTGTTTGTTTCTGTAGCCCAGAAAAAATCGCCACTTACAATATCTTTTGGTCTGAAAAGTATAAAATGCTCTTCAAGTATTCTATCGAGTGTTGAAACTGCCGGCAACATTGCCTCCTGAATCTTTTTAGCATAATTTATACTATCGGTAATTTCTTGTTTTTGCTCTACTACAATTTCGTGTTGTTTGCTAATTTCATCTCTTTGCAGACTTATTTGTGCTTTTTGTTTAGCAAGTAACAAATTCATTTTACGTTTAATAGAATATTGCCTAATTACTATTAGAATAATAATTAAGACAACCATAAATCCACCAATTACAACATTTCTGCTACCTTTTACCTCGCTCAAAAAATCATTTTCTGGAACTGCTACACCAATTAAAAATATTCTGTTATTGCCCAATTCGAATGGAGTAATTTTCACCCACCATGTTTCATCATCAATATCTAAACTAAAAGCATCGGAATAATTTTCTTCAAATTCTTTCCATTTATTAACCGACAATTCCAGCACATGGCTTCCTATACTATCATAATCGCAAAGTACGTATAGAGCAATTGTATCTGAATTTGAAAACTTTTCTTCACCAGGCAGACCTATTACTTTAAGATCCTTTGTAAGAACAAATGTTTTGCTATTCTCACTTACATGTTCGTTTGTTGTAAATTCTGATATCTCTGATAATAATATATCATACTGAATAACATTTGTTTTTTTGTTTACAGGGCAATATGAGCGCATAGATGCTGTAATTCCCGGCACCTGATGAGTAAAAAAAACATAGGGTTTTGTCCACCATGGTTCTTCCGGAAACTCCGATTCCATAGCACCTTTAAACCATGGCCTAGTTCTAGGGTCGTATTGCGCATTGTAATCTATCCATTTGGCAAGGCTTGTTTTTTCAAAAATATTTCCCTTCCATCTTTCTCTATTTATAACCATTCCCGAATCTGCCGATTCAAAAACTACATTTGATAGCCATGTACTGTCTTCTCGAATAATAGAATATTCGTGTCCTTCGGGGTTTGCAACTACTATAGTATTAATATCTGTATATGTATTGAAAACAGGTAACAGATATGAATTTATGTTGGCAGTATCTACTGCATCGAGTATTGCTTGGTCGCAAAGTTGCTTGGTAGCAATAAGATTTCCTTTTACTTTTTCGAAATAATTATCTAGTTGGTCGTCGGCTTCGCTGGTAGTTTTATCTATAAGTGATATTGCCAGAGACTCGGCAGTATTCGACATATTGACAAGCAATACGAAAAGCACAAATACCGAAACCGAAAGAATAGAGATTATAAAAAAGTAAAAATATAATTGCTTGTTCTTCTTATTTTTCATGGCATCAAACATTAAAGTTAATTACAATCTTTTTCTAAAATATGGCTATTTGAACTTAAATAAATTACAAATATATTAATATAACAATTATGTTAACACATAATATTATTTGGCAACTCTAAACATATAAAATATCCTGCAAATATCTGTGTTAAAACTCTTCCCGCATTTTTGCCAACACAATTTATATTTTTAATCCAACTACTGTTATGTCATCAATTTGTTCTTCGTTACCCATCCAATCAGTTAAGCTGTTCTCTAAATTTATTTTCTGCTCATTCATCTGTAATTGGCAGTTTTCAAGAATCAATTGTCTAAGATTTTTTGAAAGAAATTTATTAGCATTGGAACCTCCGAATTGGTCTGCGTAACCATCTGACATCAGGTATATTTTGTCGTTTTTATAAAGCGTAAATTCGTGGTTTGTGAATTCGTGCATGTGCCTGTAAATGGAAATAGGCATTTTATCAGGTTTTATCTTGACTAAAGCTGAATTTGAAGATTTGATTATTTTAGAACTAGTCAATTCATTTTCAAATCGTGTTATTCCTGAATTGTCTAAAGGAGTAATAATATATATTGAGTTGTTAGCTCCAGCCCACTGTGCCGGGAAAGTAACATTATCACTATCTGTTAGCAGTTTTCCATTTGAATTTTTAAGATCAATGGTAATAATGCTTATATCCATTCCGTCTTTTTGTTCATCTGTTACTCCTTTTTGTTGTAATGCTTCAACAATAGAATCCCGCAAATGATTAAGTACATCGCTGGCTTTGGTTATTTCCTTTTTACGGACAATTTCATTAAGGAAAGATATTCCAAGCATACTCATAATTGCGCCAGGAACACCATGACCTGTACAATCAGATACTGCCAGAATAAGTGTTGTTTTCACCTTTGCTGCCCAATAAAAATCGCCGCTCACAATATCTTTAGGCTTGAATAAAACAAAGTAATCGTTAAGAAGTGCATCAAGATTTACTTGTGACGGCAAAACCGCCTGTTGAATGTATTTAGCATACTGTATGCTAGCAGTGATTTTAATATTTTGATTTTCAAGTACATCGCGCTGATTCTCAAGCATGTCGCGTTGTGTTTCAATTTCATCACGTTGGGTAGATATTTCTTCATTTGCCTGTTCTAAAGAACTATTCTGATATAAGATAATCAGATTGGCTTTTTTCTTCTGTCTGTAACTATTATAG
>Ga0307990_1001313_pt1 | contig 21090 bp, 17 predicted proteins | sample EllFjometagen129_FD_203168 | JGI IMG/M metagenome (GOLD analysis project Ga0307990, IMG submission 203168) | Marine microbial communities from Ellis Fjord, Antarctic Ocean - #129 | ecosystem: Environmental > Aquatic > Marine > Unclassified | place: Southern Ocean | collected 2014-10-08
TACGGCCGGTGGACCTGCGGCGGAGGTACCGACATTATAAGCGTAGGCGGGCAGACTGCACATAAACACACTCAGGACTACCATAGATGCCAGATAGGCTTTTCGTCCGATAAATCTTTTCATAAAATTTCCTTTTCATTTAATCGGTTGCGAGGTCACTCCTGGGCTTTCACAAAAAAACCCGGCTGATCTCTTCTTCTAGGAGTGGATAGAGCAGGTAACGCGCCAAAAGCGCTAAATATCGTTTAAAGGCGTGCAAGGATCCGATTTTAAATGGCAATTTAAAGAGATACAGGAGGGGATAGCAGTGAAAACAATCATTGAAATCCGTCAGATTTGACGAATCCACCATAAATGGAGGGTATTATTGATAAAAAACAGATTTTCCCCAGAGACTTTATTCCTCGCCGTTACGGCAGCAGCTAGAAGGGCAGCCGGGTTGAAATCGGTTTCATTCCTCCTTTGAAGTGAAGCGGAGCTCCTGAGCGACCATGCTTGATTCAAAAATAGCAGCATATTCTGGATGAGGATTTACTGTCGGACAATACCGTATTTGCGCATCCGGGCGCGTAAGGTACTGGCATTGAGACCGAGGAGAAGCGCCGCCCCGCTCTTTCCTTCGATGCGCCATCCAGTCTTCTGCAGCACCTGGATAATGTGGTCCTGCTCGACATCAGCGAGAGCCTTGACCTCTTGGTCCTCTATCAGAGGTGCGTGGAAGGTATCGAAACGGTCCAGAACCTGGAGAGAACTCCCCGGGCTGACGATGATCGCGCGTTCGATAACACTCTCCAGCTCTCGGACGTTGCCAGGCCAGTGGTATTCCTGCAGGGAGTTCATCGTCTCCAAAGCGACGGTCTCGATCTGTTTGCCGATCTTCTTGTTGAACTTGGCGACAAAATGGTTGACGAGCAGCGGGATATCGTCCTTGCGCTGCCGTAGTGACGGCAGGGTTATAGGGAAGACATTGAGCCGGTAAAAGAGATCTTCCCTGAACTTGCCGTTACTGACTTCCACGCTGAGATTGCGATTGGTCGCGGCGATGATCCGGACATCGACTTTGATAGTGCGGGGGCTCCCCAGACGCTCAAACTCGCCATCCTGAATGACTCTGAGCAATTTAGATTGCATCTCCAGCGGCATATCACCGATTTCATCAAGAAAGATGGTACCACCATCGGCCAGCTCGAAGCGCCCAATCTGTTTGGTGTCAGAACCAGTGAACGCCCCCCCGCTCGCGGCCAAATAACTCGCTCTCTACCAGAGTCGCCGGCAGAGTCGTGCAGTCAACCGTGATCAAGGGTCGGTTCTTGCGCGGGCTGCTGCTGTGGATAGCGCGGGCGACAACCCCCTTGCCGGTGCCGGTCTCTCCCAAAAGCAAAACAGTTGCATTAATCGGCGCGACCTGCTCGACCTGCAGAAAGACCTGAGAGACCACCTTGCTCTGGCCTATTATTTCGCCAAAGTTGTGCTGCCGGGCGACCTCTTGCTGGAGATACACATTTTCCGCTTCAAGTTTGTCTTTTAACTGTTTAATTTCTGCATAGGTCTCCTGAAGTGAGGCTTCGGCTTTTTTACGTTCCTCTATCTCCTGGGTAAGTTGCATATTCGTCTGGGTCAGTTCGCCGGTCCGGTCCTGCACTTTCTGTTCTAACCCCTGATTGGTGTTTTCAAGGATATTGTGTAGCAGGCGTACTTCGAGCATGTTGCGAATTCGCGTCTTGACTTCGACCAGATCGAAAGGCTTGCTGATGAAGTCCCTGGCGCCTGCTTGCAGGGCACGCAGTTTATGACCAGGTTGGGCGGTGAGAACGAGAACCGGTAGGTAGTCGTCCAACGCGTTTTCCTTGAGGTCTTCCATGACTTGAAATCCATCCATGACCGGCATCTGCAGGTCAAGCAAGATCAGATCGTAGAGATTTTTCTGATGCAGCGCGCAGACCTCCTGGGGATTCATTGTTGACGTCACGCCAGTATAACCGGCATCATGCAACAATTGTTCAAGCAGACTGATATTGGCTACCGTATCGTCAACAATCAGGATTTTGGCGCTTAAAATATTGCCCCCGGTAATCATCATATTATTTCCTTGTTGGCTATCAACGCCGCTTTCTTTTTGGCATATTTCAGAGTCAGGTCCAGCGTCGTCATGAACTCGACGACATTGATCGGTTTGGTAAGATAGCGGTAAAACCCGGTTTCCAGCCCTTTTTCGATATCGCGCGGGATGGCATTGGCACTGAGCGCAACGATCGGGATGTGAGCCGTTTCCGGGATCTCGGCCAGAATTTTCAGAGCATCAATACCGCTGACACCTGGCAGATTAATATCCATCAAGATGATATCCGGCTGGCTAGAAATAGCAATTTCGATGCCGCTTTTAGCATCTCGCGCACTCAGCAAGCGGATATCCGACCGACGCGCCAGAAGATCTTCGACCAGCATCAGATTCGCCGGGTTATCCTCGACGTAGAGCAGAGTGTCCCCCTGACAGGCAGAGTTAGCAGATGTGTCGACGATCGTCGTCAATTCTGTGTGGTGGGGAAATGTTTGGTGCGCGCTCGCTTGCTTCAGCTCAAACCAGAAGACACTTCCTTCCCCGACCGTGCTCTCCACGCCGATAGTACCTCCCATAAATTCGATCAGCCGTTTGCACACCACCAGACCGATACCGGTCCCTTCTTCGACGTCCCCTTTCTGACCTAAACGATTGAAAGGCTCGAAAAGTTTTTTCAGCTGCTCAGGGGTCAGTCCCGCGCCGGTGTCCCGGACACTGATCCGCACGTTATTCGGGGAGGACAAGGTATAAGTGACAGTAACCTTGCCGTTGGTATTGTTGTATTTTATCGCATTGGAAAGAATATTAAGGAGCAGCTGCTTCACCCGCGTCCGGTCGGCGTTGACAAATATAAGCGACTTCATCGGGGTAAATATAATCTGGATACCATGTTCTTGTGCCTGAGGTTCGACCATGGTCGCACATTCCTGCATGACATCTTCCAGGGATACCGGTTCCAGCGACAGCGACAGTTTTCCGGATTCAATCAGCGCCAGATCGAGAATTTCGTTGATCAATTTCAACAGATACCAGCCGGCCTTGAGAATCTGATCAATACTCCGTTTCTGCACGGGCGAAGGTGCCGGCGTGCCAGATTCAATGAGTTGGGCAAAACCGAGGATCGCGCCGAGCGGCGTGCGCAGCTCATGGCTCATGCTGGAAAGAAAATCCGACTTTGCCTGATTGGCGCTCTCTGCCACAGCCTTAGCACGTTCCAGTTCGATGTTATTTTCCAGCAGTTTTTGATCCAGGCGCTTGCGCTCAGTCACATCGCGTGCACCATAAAACAAGCCCTGCAGCTTGTTGCGCCGGTCGAAAAAAGTGGCTGCGTTTATGGAGACCACGGTTTCCTTGCCGTCCATGTTCCGTGCGATCAATTCGTAATCGGAGATCTTATTTTCGATCAGAACCTGTTTGATTCCCGCTGCGACTAACTCCGGGTCGGTGAAGTAGTCATTGTACGGGGTACCGATCAGCTCCTCGCGCGTGTTGCCGGTGAGCACCTCCATCTGCTTATTCACATCGGTAATGATGCCGGACGGATCGGTGGTCGTAAGTGCATCGATGTTGGAATCAACCAGGTTACGCGTATATAAATGTTGAGCTTTCAGACGTAGACTCAGCTTCTTCTGCTCTTCCTCGATCCGCTTGCGCGCGGTGTTGTCGGTGCCAATGAGCAGATAGCCGATGATCGCCCCCTGCTCATCGCGTAGGGCGGTAACAGAGACGACCGCCGGGAAACGACTACCATCCTTGCGGATGTAGGTCAGCTCGTAGATATCTTCAATGCCGCGTCGGGCCTTGAAGACCAGGGCATCAAAGCCCGGAGTTATTGTGGTTTTGAGTTCGTCGCTGAGGGCTTCGGCGCGGACGATAATTTCCTGGGGATCGGAGATATCGGCCGGCGTGTTCTTGTTCACCACTTCGGCGGCGGTGTAGCCGAGCATCCGTTCAGCACCGACATTGAAGATCTGGATAACCCCTTGGGCGTCGGTGGCGATGCTTGAGAAGTTGGCACTGTTAAATATAGCCCGTTGCAACGCTCCGGCATTAAGCAGCGCCTCTTCAGCCTGTTTGCGCGCGGTGATATCTTCCATGGCCAGCAGGATAATGTCGGAACCGATTTTCCCCCGGAAAATCTGCCGTGCGTTGAGCAGAATCGTCTTGCGGCCGACACCGGGGAAATCATGATCGACTTCATAATCGTTGATCACCGTATCCAAGGGGAGGATCTCCTCAGCGAGGACCCGGAACTGGGGGATGTCCCATTGCCGGTTGCCGACATCGTAGATGAAATTACCGACTGTTTCTTCGGGGGTAACCTTGAAGGTCTCGTAGAAGCTGTGGTTAGCGGTGAGAATCTTCAGATCGAAATTGAGCACCACCAGCGGCTCGCGCAGGGTTTCGACAATATTCTCGGCATATTCCCGGGCATCCTGAATTTCCGTTTCCAACTGCTTGCGCGCGGTGATGTCTTCCATGGCCAGCAGGATAATGTCGGAGCCGTTTTTTTTCCCGGAGATCCGCCGGGCGCTGAGCAGAATCGTTTTGCGACCGATAGTAGGAAACTCATGTTCGACTTCATAGACTTTGACCACGGTATTGCGGGAGAGGATCTTCTCAACGAGGATCCGGAGCTGGGGGGTGTCCCATTGCCGGCTGCCGACATCGTAGATGAAATTACCGACTGTTTCTTCGGGGGTGACCTTGAAGGTGTCGTAGAAGCTGTAGTTGGCGGTGAGAATCTGCAGCTCTGAATCCAGCACCACCAGCGGTTTGCGCAGAGTTTCGATGATGTTCTCGGCATATTTCTGGGCTTCCAGAATTTCAGATTCCAACTCCTTGGCCTTCGTGACATCAACGATAGATGAGAGGATATCCTGGTCCTGGCCCGCGCTGGCGTTCCGTAGGGTACTCTGAATCTGGACATAGCTCATCGGGTCATTTTTTTTGGCCAGTTTGATTTCACAGACCTGTGTGCCCTCATTTTTTAAAACATCTTTGAGGTGACGGGAAAAAACCTTCTTCCCTTCAGCATCAGCGATAAAACGGTGGATCGGTATATTAGTCAGCTCTCCTCGCTCGGTCCCCAGCAGGCGGGCACCGGCAAGATTTATCTCTTGTATGATCCCGCGTGCATCAAAGGTTAAATAGCCGACCGGAGAGAAATCATACAGCTCAGTATACTTGTTCTGAGAGATCTCAAGCTCTTCCCGCGCTTGCTGCAACTCTTCGGTTTGCATCTCCAGTTCGACCCGGTAGACCTCAATCCCGCTCTCGCGCCCTGGCAGGCCATCCGTGGGATGCTCTTTTACCTCTTTCGACTGCAACTTATCGAGCGCGCGATGATGCCGTTTGCTGGCGACGTCAGAAAGAATTTTCTCCTTATCTCTTACCATTGACCAACCTCGGTGATTTTTCATAAATTCAGGGAGAGACGACCCGTGTGGCCGTCAAAAGACAAAACGAAGATGCTGGGCGGTCTATTTTTTTTGATACAAAAAACGGGAATTCCATCGTCACCTTCGCGCTTTCAGTAACTTTTCGATATCAATTTTCGATGGGTAAAATATAACAGTTTTACCCTTAAAGATACTAAGGATATTCCGATATCTGGCGTAATATTTCCCGTTTTTGAAAAAATATCCACAACATGTTGAGGTTCTGTCAAATATTGAGGCAAAGGCAGAACACTTCACACAGAGCTACTCTTTTCTCTCAGAACTTAACTGTCTGTTAATAAACGGTTAATCCAATTTATTTATCCGCTAGTGAACATTGGCAGACTCCTTGCGATAGTCCCTATCGTCCTTTTCGTCAGCTCACCCCGCAGATCAAGTTAGAAGAATTCATGGGGGCGCTGGACATGGAGCTGAAATCTGCGGAACAAAAAGCAGTCGACACCAAATGAATGGGAGTAAGGAAATGGTGACTGGCACCGATATTCTGAATGCCAAAATTTTGATCGTAGACGATATACAAGCCAATGTGCGGCTGTTCGAACTGATTCTTGAAGGGGCTGGCTATGTGCACGTTACCTCGACGCAGGATCCGTGTGTCGTTAGCACCCTGCATCGCGCTAACCACTACGACCTAATTCTGCTCGACCTGCGCATGCCAGTGATGGATGGCTTCCAGGTCATGGAAAGTCTGAAGAAGATCGAAGGGGATGGCTACCTATCGGTGCTTGCCGTGACCGCCCAGCCGGCACTCAAATTACGTGCACTGCAGAGCGGCGCAAGGGATTTTATCAGCAAACCGTTCATTTTTGCAGAAGTGCTGTTGCGGGTTCATAACCTAGTTGAAGAACACCTAAACGAATCACGGAACACCCGAACCAATTAACGGATTCCAACTGTCAGAATGACCCACCCGCAGGCAGCAAGTCATTATCTAAAGCATCAGAAAGGATGAAAAAACAGATTTCACAGTAGTCATGGATAGAAAAAAAACGTAATCCCAATAATTCCACAGGAGATTGTATGAAAAAATTTAAGATAAAGATTTATCTCGTATTAACGTTGCTTTTAGGAGTTTTCCTCTTATCAGGATGCGGTAGTGACGGCGGTAGCGATCATGTTTGGGATGCCGACACCAACGACGCAGGGGCAACGCTCACCGCAATTGCCGTCACGCCTGTTGATCCGAATATTCCCCGCGGCTTGACCAAACAGTTTGCCGCCACCGGCACCTACTCGGACAACTCGGAGATGGATATTACCGCTTCGGTCATCTGGTCATCAGAGAATACCGATGTTGCCACAATGAATGACAACGGTCTGACAACCAGCGGTCGTGCCACCGCTATTAATGCCGGCGAATCCCTCATAACCGCAACCCTAGGCAGCATATTTAACACTAGTCTGCTGACCGTCAATGATGTGACTTTGAGTGCAATTGTTATCACCCCCGTTGATCCCAGCGTGGTAAAGGACCAGACTGAACAGTTCACCGCCACTGGCACCTTCTCGGACAACTCGGAGATGGATATTACCGCTTCGGTCATCTGGTCATCAGACGATACCGATGTTGCCACAATGAATAACAACGGTCTGACAATCAGCGGTCGTGCCACCGCTATTGATATTGGTGACGCCCTCATAACCGCAGCCCTAGGCAGTATAGTTGACGATAGCCTGCTGACCGTCAAAGAACCTCTGCTCGGCAACCCGCTGGCGCCATTCCTGGGTGAAATAGATCGCTTTGTCATCCTCGCAGCGCAAGCCATCACCACCACGGGCACTACCGCCATTGTCGATGGTGATCTGGCTATTCTTGACCAGGCCCGTTCTTATTACGAAGGATTCACCACTGGTGCTAGCGCTGGTGAATTTGACGAACTGACCAATGGCTTATCCTATGCGGGGGATGATAGTACCCCGCCGTATGTTATTCCGGTCCCTTATGCCTCGATGGTGGCTTTCATCAATCAGTCGAGAACCGACCTCGGGATCGCGTACGAATTTCTGGCGGCAGACCCCAATCCGAACGTCGCCACCCAGGTCTGCCCGACTGAACTCGGCGGCCTGACCATGACTCGTGGCGTTTATAAAACAGCCGAGAACGTCATTATCCAGCAAGGCGACCTCACCCTCGATGCAGAAGGCGACCCGGATTCCGTCTTTATTTTCACCATTGGTGGCAACTTTACCACCGGTGCACCAGGGGGCGATATTGTCCTTATCGGCTCAGCGCAGGCCAAGAACGTTTATTGGAGAACGGCCGGAACAACAATCCTCGGTACGGGAACAACCTTCTCCGGTAATGTCTTCGCATGGCCACAGGTCAACGTGTTGACTGGTACCAGTGTCAGCGGCCGACTTTTTTCGGTCACAGAACAGGTCACTCTCGATGCCAATGCCGTCACCAAGGCACAGTAAAACAGCCTCTTCCGCAGAATATGTGGGTAAAATAAGCTAAAAAGAGAGCATTGTCTTTCCTGGCTAGGTAAGATTGTTTTTCCCGAAACGATCAAGCCAAACCAGAGGAAAGACAATGCTGATAAAGACACTACTGAATAAGGGCTAACGATTCAAGTCGGTTGTTTATGACTCCGTCCATATCGCCATCATTGCCGGTAGCGAAGCTCTGCTCATTGACATTAAACCTCGTAGTAATAGTAAGCCAAGATGTTGTGAGTGCGGTAAACGATGCGGAACGTATGACTCGTTAGCATAAAGTTTATCTGGCTCGTTGGGCAAAGCGGCTGTCGTGGAAGGAAACCGCCGCCATTTTCGAGACAAGTTGGGATACCGTTTTCCGGGTCGTTAAATTTGTCGTCGATTATGGACTTAGCCATCGAAACCTTGATGGTGTCACCGAGATCGGTGTTGATGAGATTGCCGTTTTCAAAGGGTATAAGTACCTGACTCTGGTGTATCAGCTTAACGCTGGAGCTAGAAAGCTTCTGTGGTGTGGTCCCGAGAGACGAACAAACACACTTTTGCGATTCTTTCATGAATTCGGTAAAGAGCGCAGTGCCAAACTGCAATTCATTTACAGCGATATGTGGGCACCATATCTTAAGGTCATTGCGAAGAAAGCACCGCAGGCGCTAAACATTCTAGATCGCTTTCATGTCATGAAAAAGATCAATCTATCATCTATTAAGGGCTACCTCATGCGCAAGAATTTTCAACAATTCTGGACATATCAATGTTGCGATTCCGCTGGCAGGTTTCTCGACAATTGGGTGACCAGAACATTAAAAACGGACCTTGAACCAATGAAGAAAGTGGCAAAAATGCTACGCAAGCATAAGCCCCTAATTCTCAACTGGTTCAGGGAAGGCAAAAGGACGTCTTTCCAGCGGTGCCGTTGAGGGCTTAAATCTCAAAGCGAAACTCACTATGAGAAAAGCGTACGGGTTTAAAACGCTTAAATGCCTTGAAATAGCCTTATATCATACGCTTGGAGATTTACCGAAGCCTAAGCATGCCCATAGATTTTGCTGACTAGCCACTTTTTCCGTGGAACATTACGTCACCGCTTGCGCTAACTTACCAGCTACCCTTTAACCGCGATAACATATTTCAGATAGCGCCCTTCGGGAAAAGTCACCGGGTAGGGAAAATCTTCGGACTGACCAGCCATCTTTATCACCCGTAGCTCACAACCTGCTGCCAGCGCACCACGGCGCAACTCTTTGAGATAATCGGCAACATCAACTTTTTGGTGATTGGAGGAGGTGATCAACAAGCCCCCCTGCTCTAAAATATCCAGCGCCAGGGTCACCAGACGCGAGGTACCACCGCTGGTGGTAAAACGATTCTTGCTGGTGGTAGAAAAACTCGGTGGATCCATCAAAATAATATCGAAACGCTGTTGCTGTTGCGCCAAGCGCTCGAGTACGGCAAAACAATCGCCGTTGATAAATTGATGGCGTTTGGGATTGAGGCGATTTAAGCCAAAATTGTCTCGCGCCCAGTCCAAATACTGCGTTGATACATCGACACTGGTTACCTTTGTGGCTCCAGCCGCTGCAGCTGCCACGGAAAATGCGCCGGTATAGGCAAACAGGTTAAGCACTTTTTTACCAGCCACGCGTTGCATCAAATCTCTGCGATTAGCCCGCTGATCCATAAACAGTCCGGTATTCAGCCCCTCGTGCAGATCAACTTTATAAGATAAGCCATTTTCCTTGACTGTATAATTTGCCGGAGCGGGTTGCCCAGCCAATAGGCGGCTATAACGCTTGCTGCCGCCAGCTTTTGCATCCTGTTTTTCTAATGCACGCGTCTGTTGCGGACGAAATTTCTCGTAGATTCCCGCCGGATTTATAACATTGTGTAGCGCCTTGACCAGCGCTGGCATATACGTTTCCCAACTACTAGTGTACAACTGCACCATCAGGTAGTCGTCATAGCGCTCTACGGTCAAGCCCGGCACACCATCACCCTCGCCATTAATAAGGCGATAAGCGTTAGTATCTTCAAGGGCAGCATGGTGCTGACGCAAAGCCAATGCCGCGCGTAACTTGCTTGCAAACCACTGCGTATCTATAACTACTGACTCAAAAGCCAACACCCGTGCCACAATGCGCTCTTCACCGCGCAAGGCGCAGGCTAAAAACTGACCGGAGTCGTCTACCAAGGCGATAAGATCTCCAGCTTTGCCAGCTGGCCATTGTTTGGTGAACCGGTCTTCCAGCACCCATGGATGACCAAGCTTGAGCATTTGGATAGTTTGTGGTCCAACAATGCACTGGGGTAAATTATTTTTTCCCATGACTCTCTTTTCTTATTTATGCAAATTCGTTACTATTTAAACCAATGTGATTTTTTTATTAAACTGTGATATTAGCATCAACAAAAAGTCTATACTAGCGGCAAACAAAATTGCCATCAGGAGCAAAAATGGATCAGGCACCGAAATCACGCAGCGAGGAACAGATTGAACAGCTGCTGCGCAAGTTGGAACCGGGAACTGAGCGTTATAGCATCCTATCTTCCGCAAAACAGTTTAAATCATCATGGGTAGAACTGGGACAACAACTGCAGGGAGTGCGTAGCGAACGCCTGTACTCGGAGTGGGGCTATGACAGTTTTGAGGATTATTGCGCGCGTGAGATCCGTATCCGCCGCCAAACCGCTGACAAGCTAACTATGGCCTATCACTATCTGGAACAAAAGAATCCTAAACTAATCCAGAATAGCGATAATCTACATCCTCTACCAGACTTTCGCTCAATTGATCTGCTGCGCCAGGCTGAATATGATGCCAGTATCAATGGTGATCAACAACAGGAACTGCAGAAGGCGGTTTTTGCCGACAACCTCAGCCACCCCACCATCGCCAAGCGTTTTAAAGAGATGACCATGCAAGGAGCAACTCCGGCAATCAGGCAATATGCCCAGTATAAAAGCGCTCTCAGCGCCGCCCGACGACTACAAGGGGCTATGGCCGAGTTACCCGATGAATTTTTACACCAGGATTTAGATTTAGCTCCGGTGATCGACAAACTAGAACAGGCGCTGGAACTGCTGCAACCTCCACCAGAAATGGAGCACGGACAATAATATGGAAAAGAGGCAGGCAGTTAAATTTTTTCTGCAAACTTTTTTTGGCAATGCAGATGACGAGCGCTTTAACTTTGTTGAGCAGATCAGCCATTTACAAACGCTGGAGAAAAAACAGTTGTTATTCTCTGAAGGGGAGCAAGGTAGTAAGTTCTATTTTCTCACCTCGGGCCGCATAAAACTGTTCCGCAGCACCAGCGACGGGAAAGAGGCAGTAATCCGCTTCATCTCCCCGGGTGAATATTTTGCCGAGATTCTGCTGCAACTAGAAAGTCGCTATCCAGTAAGCTCCATTGCCATCGAACCATCACAATTGTTGGCCATTGATGCACGCAAAATTCTTATCCACATTGAAAACAATCCCGATGTGGCCATGTACTTTATCGGCGCGCTGTCACAACGGATAAAATATCTGCTGGGTATGATTGAACAACTAACCTTAGCCGATATTCGCCAGCGCTTTATCAATTATTTATTGGTACTGCGCGACAAAAGCCCATCGCAGCGCGTGGAGCTACCAGCGCCAAAAGGGGAAATAGCTTTATTGCTGGGCACCACCCCTGAGACCTTCTCGCGCCTGCTAAAGAAACTCTCGAACGACGGCTTAATACAGGTTGATGGTCGCAGTATAGTTGTTATTGATGACAAGTTTAAGACATTCTCAAACAACAACACCTAGGATTCGCAGCACCAACGTTCAGTCCTAACCAGCACACCGATGTATCTATACACGCCAAATTGGCTATTTTCCTATAGCCAATTCACCGCCATTCGTGTATGATTTTTCGGTTTTGCTTATTTCATCGTTTTATTAAGGAGATTGACTCTAAATGAGTACCCCGATCAGAAACATCGCTATTATCGCCCACGTTGACCATGGAAAAACTACCCTTGTTGACGCTATGTTGCAACAATCTGGAGTATTCCGTTTAAACCAGGTCATCACTGAAAGAATCATGGACAGCAACGATCTTGAGAAAGAGCGTGGCATCACCATCCTGTCAAAAAATCTCTCCGTTGAGCACAACGGCATCAAGATAAATATTGTCGACACCCCGGGTCACGCTGACTTTGGTGGCGAAGTTGAACGCGTTTTGAAAATGGTAGATTCGGTATTATTGCTGGTTGACGCTTTTGATGGTCCCATGCCGCAGACCCGTTTTGTACTTAAAAAATCTCTCGACTTAGGCCTGCAACCAATTGTTGTAATCAATAAAATTGATCGCCCCGGTGCCCGCCCGGAAGAAGTAGTAGACATGGTTTTTGATCTGTTCTGCGAACTGGACGCGAATGAAAAGCAGCTGGATTTCCCCATTGTTTTTGCCAGCGCCAAAAGCGGCTACGCACGTATGGAACCAAACGATGGCAATATGGATCTGGAACCACTGTTCGACACCATCAAGGAAAAAGTTCAGGCTCCAAATGGTGATCCCGATGCGCCGTTTCAGTTTTTAGTAACCAGCATCGACTACAATAACTATATAGGTCGCATTGCCACCGGTAAAATTTTTAATGGTAAAGTTAAATCCGGCGAAACCATCGCGCGCATTGACAAGGATGGCAACATCACCAGTGGCCGCGTTAGCAAGCTTATCGGCTACCAAGGGATGCAGCAAATTACCATCGAAGAGGCTTTCGCTGGCGACATTGTCACCATTGCCGGTTTCGAAGATATCCGCATCAGTGAGTCCCTGACTTCAACTGAAAACCCGCAACCACTACCATACGTAAATATTGATGAACCTACACTATCGATGAATTTCATCGTTAACAATTCGCCATTTGCTGGGCTAGAGGGCAAGTTGGTCACTTCACGCAATATTTACGAGCGCCTGCAAAAAGAGCTGCGTACCAATGTGTCGTTGCGTGTAGAAGAGACCGACAACACCGACACCTTCAAAGTGTCCGGCCGTGGCGAGTTACACCTTTCAATTCTGATAGAAACCATGCGCCGCGAAGGCTTTGAGTTAGCAGTTTCCAAGCCAGAGGTTATCTTCAAAGAGGAAAACGGGAAAAAGGTCGAGCCTATCGAATATCTGTGCATCGACGTCCCAGAAGAGTATCAAGGTACAGTAATTGAAAAACTCGGCCACCGCAAAGCAGAGATGCTCTCAATGAAGCCGATGGATGGCATTAATCGTCTGGAATTTCACATTCCAGCGCGTGGTTTGATTGGCTTTCGTACCGAGTTTATGACCGACACCCGTGGGACCGGCACCCTGTCACACAGTTTCCTTGAATATGCCCCGTACAAAGGGGAAATTGAGGGGCGTAAAAATGGGGTACTGATCTCCATGGACTCTGGTGAAACAGTGGCCTACTCGCTGTTCAATCTGCAGGATCGTGGGGTATTGTTTGTCAGCCCAGGCGTGAAAGTATACGAAGGGATGATTATCGGTCAAAACGCCAAAGAGAGCGACATGGTTGTCAACGTCAGAAAAGGCAAGAAGTTGACCAACGTCCGTTCCTCAGGTACTGACGAAGCGGTGCGTTTGATTACACCGCGATCTATGAGCCTTGAACAAGCACTGGAATACATAGGTAAAGATGAGCTGGTGGAAGTCACACCCGCTTCGATTCGGCTGCGTAAAAAAGTTCTTGATGCCAATGAGCGCAAGAAAAGCGAAAAGAAAAAATAGTATTACCTGTCAGGTGGCGTTGCCCTATGCCGCGCCACCTGACAAACTGCTCGACTCAGTTATCATAATCTGTAAAATTATTATACCGAATAATCGCAGCTAATTCTCTGCCGTATACAGCACCTTTCTCTGAGTAACGATCCAATTTTTCAACCAGTTTAAATGGATCATCTGTCTCCATTTTCAATTTCCTAAACTCGCTAAAAGCCACACCGCGGGCTACAGTAAGGTAATAATCTCTTATTGAAGCCTCAACTGTTGGATATTTTTTTACCCATATAGTTTTATCGCCCCGCTTTTTCAACGCCTTAATACGCTCTTCATGTTCATTAAAAGACCACACTCCGAAAACATTTTTGGCGGCTAGAAAAAACCGTGAAGTTGCCCAATTACTCTCCATAGCTGCCTGAGCCAGTGCAATACTTTTCGGATGGGGCTTGAGTGCTCTAAGCAATTGATCATCAGTTGTCGCGCGATATTTTTGTTTCAAATCAGCTAATTCTACCTGAACTCTGTCTCCTGTACTGTTTTTTACCAACACATCAATACGCTCATACTCAGACATGAGTTGGGTGTATACTTTGTCAACAGCTGGCACTAATAATTCAGTAAAACGGGCTTTTTTCTCAACCACGGTCATTTGCTGCACAGGTGTCGGCTTGTTCTGGTCATATAACCACAGACTACATACTACCAATACTGCTATTAAAATTAGGATCACTACCTGTACTGACGTTTTTTTCACCACAAACTCCAAATAAAGATGCTGTTAACGCTACATAGCATCATCTTCTTACATGGACGGCATAATATTTATTTGTTAATATCGCCGCGACCAAAGAAATGATTATCTTCCGCATATGTTAATACAACAAACTAACTTAATTGTCGACTACAGGGTCAACAATTGCAGGGGAATAAATGGAAGATTTACTAAGTGAAAATGAGCAGAAAATTCTGCTCGACATTGCACGCACAGCCATTGAAAACCATGTATGCAATAACAATGTATGCGTTATCCCTCGTGAGGAGCGCCGCTTAAATTATAAGCGTGGCTGTTTCGTTACCATAAAACAGGATGGTATGCTGCGCGGCTGCATTGGCAATTTTCAATCTGAATTGTCATTATTCAAAGAAGTGGCTGAGATGGCCGTGGCATCCGCTAGTAACGATCCCCGTTTTTATCCATTATGTATTCGCGATTTAGATACTATTACGCTGCAAATCTCAGTATTATCTTCACTGGAAAAAATCAGCAATATCGATGAAATAGTGGTAGGTAAACACGGAATTTATTTGGAAAAGAATCACTACCGTGGCGTGCTTTTACCCCAGGTGGCAATAGAAAACAAATGGGACCGCAACAAGTTTCTTGATCAGACCTGTATCAAAGCCGGACTCTCTACCCGAGCATGGCAAGATACAGATACTGATATCTACATTTTCAGCGCTGAGGTCTTCAGCGAATAACTATCACCGGTTAAATCAATTATCCTTTGAACACAATAGTCCTGCGGCGCTGAATTTTTTATTCCAGCGCCGCAGTTGTATCAATCTAACAAATTAAGTTTTTTCAGCACAATTGGAGCCGCAATCAAAGTCCCAACGATCACACCTAACCAAGCAAACAGCATAAAAAACGTCATAAGTATTCTCCTTAATATTTCTCTTGGGAACCCTCTACCAAGATATCGGCTTCGGTAAGTTTTTTTGCATCAAGCAAGCGCCACACATAAAAGACATAGCCTATTACCAGCGGAATAGCCAATGCGATATAGCTCATAACCGTAAGGGTATAGTGACTGCTGGACGCAGTGTAAATAGTCAAACTACTTTGCAGATCTACTTTTGATGGGTAGAAAGCGGTGTTGTTATAGCCTGCTATGGCAAATATTGCCAATACCACCAGAACTGTGCCCAGCCCGGCAGGCCAGATCCCTTTACGACTGCCCATAAACCGCGTGGCAGCAACTCCCCACACTACCAGAAGCAAGCCTATCAGCAGAAAGCTCAGACCGTTAACCGGTAGCGCCAACAAGTTAGTCAGATATTTACCACTCTCCAGTGATACGATGTGTGTGTTTGGATCGACAGCGTAACCATCCATAACGAGCAGACTGATCAGCACATACAGCAAAAAGGGCAAGGCCCACAGCAGATTGGTAAACGCAGCATCTTTGCAACGTTGATTAATTACAGCGTGCTCAATATTGTTGGTCAGATAAAGTGAGCCTAACACGCGCGCTAAAAACACCAAAAACAGACCGAAGCTGAGATTAAACAAGCTGAAAGCTGCTTCAATTCCCCGCCCCGGATGGTGCCAGGTTACAAAATTAAAATCGTTAAGGGTGAAATTTGAACCGGTAAAAAATGTACCAACAGCCACGCCAATAAGCAATATTCCTACAGTACCATTAATAATCAGAAAAACCTCAAAAGCCTTGGCACCGAGTAGATTATCTGGCTTTTTGCGATATTCATAACTTACTGCCTGTAGAATAAAGGTAAACAGAATCAGCATCCACACCCAATAGGCGCCACCGAAGCTGGTAGAATAAAACAGCGGAAATGCAGCAAAAAAAGCCCCGCCAAATAACACCAGCGTGGTAAAAGTCAGCTCCCATTTCTTACCCAGCGAGTTGATAATTAATGACTTTTCCACCTCGGTTTTTGCCAGGCTATACAACAAACCCTGTCCACCCTGGACGAAAGTCAGAAAAATAAACAACGCGCCAACCACGGACACTAATAACCACCACAGGTGCTGCAATTGTGAAAGATCAAGACTTCCCATTTTATTCCCCCTCCGGTCCGATTTGGATCTGTTTCAGCATGATCCGCACTTCAGCAATAAGTAATGTGGTAAAGACAATCAAGAACATAAAGAAGGTCATCTGCACCGTTGTCGTGGTTAGATTTGTCTTGGCAATAGATACCGGCAACAACCCTTGAATAGCCCAAGGTTGACGTCCGAGCTCGGCAACTACCCAACCGGCTTCAGATGCCACCCAGCCCATAAATATTCCAAAAACACCCAGGCGCAAAAACCATTTCTGTTCAGTTAGATTATCCCGGTACAAAAAGAACAGAATTGCGCCAAACAGCAGAGGGAAATAAGTACCTAGGGCAACCATAATATGAAAGCTATAGAAAACAATTGGCACATTGGGAACAATGTCTTCCGGTTTTTCTAGATAACCATAGCCAAGGTATTTTTGATTTTGATTAAACGCAGCTAAAGCAATTTCTGCCCCTACTTGATCATCTTTTTCGCGCGCTTGTTTATACAACGCCAGCTGATGAATAGCCTCTTTGCCAATAGTGATTTTTTCACCAGCTCCAACAACACCATGTTCCGCATTACCGTAAACCATATCATTCACACCGGGGACAAAGCTGCCAAGCTCACGATTAGCTAACAGTGACAAAAGATATGGTAATTTTATATCAAACTGAAAAGCTTCGCTGTCATCCCCCGGCTTTTTCCCTGGATTAACGATCCCCAGTACTACTAGGTCAGCATTTACTTCACCATCCCACAAACCTTCCATCGCTGCCAATTTCATCGGTTGCACCTGCGCTGCAGTGTAAGCTGATTCATCGCCAGTAAAACCAACAAATGCTGAAGCGATAACCCCGAAGGTTGCCGCTACAGCAATACTTTTTTTGGCCATATCTACATGGCGCCCCTGCAGTAAGTACCAACTGCATATTGTGACAATGAATAGACAGCCAACTAAAAACGATGAACTTGTGGTATGCACAAAATGGCTAACACCAACAGGAGAAAACAAAATGTCCCAAAAGTTAGTCATTTCGAAACGGGCATTGTCGGGATTAAAAGCCATACCAACCGGATGTTGCATCCAGCCATTAGCGATCAATATCCACAACGCTGAAAGATTGGAACCTATAGCCACCAGCCAAGTTGATATAAGGTGAAATTTCTTCGACACTCGGTCCCAGCCGAAAAACATAACCGCGAAAAAGGTTGTCTCTAGGAAAAAGGCAAAAAGCCCTTCTGCAGCTAATGGTGCCCCAAATATATCGCCAACCATCCACGAGTAGTTAGACCAGTTTGTGCCAAACTCAAATTCCAGTATGATACCGGTGGCAACCCCGATAGCGAAGTTAATGCCAAACAGTTTCATCCAGAACTTGGTAACAAACTTCCATTTCTCATTACCGGTCTTGTAATAAATAGTTTCAAAAAAAGCTAACAAAAACGATAAACCTAATGTTAGCGGGACAAAAATCCAGTGATACATAGCAGTTAAGGCAAATTGCCCCCTGGCCCAGTTTAGTTGTGACAGATCGATTTGTTCGAGCACGGACAACCTCCTATAAAGATTATTTTTCCGCTGGCAACACGGTAAGATTGTGCAATACATGATCGGCACGCTGCTGATCAGTGGCAAAATTGCTTTTAAGATAATTTGGGAAGAAAATATTAAGTAAGACCAGAAATACCAGCAGTTTGATAACAATAATTTTCCATAACGTCCGTCCTAGACACATGGAACGGAAGCCATCGGCATAGAAAGATATAATTGACATACTGCTCCTCTAATTAATTACTCGATCAACTAACGCCAAACTAAGCATTTACTCACAAAAAGTAAGCTAATATTACAACGAGAAAATAAAAAGTCAATAATTTATTACTATTTTTGTCATCTTTTATTTTATACATCTTCAACTCATTACTGAAGACACATAGGGATACTCAGTTCGAACAAATACTGTTTATTGATAAAACCGCGCTACAGCATGGGGTATTTGCTCTAACTTTACATTGCCAAACGCCAGGCGCAGATATGATCCCAGACCGGGACCGAACACCTCACCGGGCAAACAGATCACATTATATTCATCGGCCATCTTGCGCGCTGCCTGACGACCGCTCAGGTTACTCCATGGGTGCTTAACCCATGCAAAAAAAGCCCCGCTGGCGCACAGAGTAAAAGGATTGTTGGATACATTAAACAAGGAGCAGAAACTATCGTGACGCTGCTGCATCATCCGAGCATTATCAGCAACCCAGTGATCCAGATGCGCGCAACCATAGGCAATCGCAAGCTGAGTGATGCGCGGCTGGCATACAACCATGCTGTCCTGCAATTTCAGCGCATGATATATGAAATCTGCGGTGGCAATCAGAGCTCCAGCCCGAAAACCAGTAAGGGGCAAAGGTCTTACCAAATGAAGCAAGCTGAATAAAATGTTTGCCCCAACCATCTTTAGAAAACAAGCTATGGGCTGGCGTAGCAGCTGGCAAAAATGCATTATAAGTCTCATCTAACACCAATGCTATATCGTGTTTTTTGGCTAACTGATAGATCTCTTCAATAAGCTGTGGCGGTAATACGGTCCCGGTAGGATTACTCGGGGTAACTAGCAGTATCGCCTTGGTACGCGGATTAATTGCCGCGGCAATCTGCGCCGGATCTGGTAGCGCAGTATCAACCGCAAAGGGTAAATATTTGGCAATAATCCCTAAGGCCTGCAACCCCATAGGATGATCAAAATACGCTGGCAACTGGACAATGACTTCATCCCCGGCCTGACACAAAGTTAGCATCGCCAACCAAAATGCTTGGCTTGCACCTATCGTCATGCAGATTTCATCGGCGCTCGGGCCTGCTCCATAGTGTCGCCCATACCAGTCACTTACGGTACTACGCACCTCGAACAAACCTTCATCTGGTGAATACACCGCCAAGCTTGGATCGTCGAGTTGTGAGTGCAAAAAATCTATCATTGAACTATCGGGTGGATAATCGGGAATAGCCTGACATAGATCAACCAAAGGCTTCTCCGCGCTAAAATTACGTCCGGCAATCCACTGTTTAACTTCGGTTATCGGTGGATAGTTTACCTTCTGTAAATGGGGCGATATTTTCATGGGTGCACCACTACCAATCTACACTTAAGAAATACGGATAAATTGCGTCAACAAGCGACTTACGTTAACCAGATCTTCAACGAGAATATATTCATCTACTGAATGAACCTGTTGCATGCCGGTGGCTAAATTTGCCGTCACGATGCCATGCTGATTAAAGATGTTAGCATCACTGCCACCACCTGAAGAACCAACCTCCAACTGTTGGTTAACCATAACCGCTGCCCGTTGCAGATTTTGTACTACCTCAGACTCATGATCTACAGCCATAGCAGGATAATCGGCAACAACATCTATTTGCAGCTGAGCTTGACGCTGTTTACCGCGAATATTCACACTGCTTTGCTGTGCCGCTACATAAAAGCACTGTTGCATATGTTCAGTTTGGCGACACAATTTTTCGGCACTGAAACTGCGCGCCTCTCCCATCGCTTGCACATAATTAGGAATAATATTGGTCGCCTGCCCACCGGATATTAAACCGATATTAGCTGTTGTCTCGGCATCAATGCGACCCAATTGCATGTTGCTGATTGCCTTAGCCGCTACTTGAATAGCCGACAGCCCATGCTCTGGATCCAAGCCCGCATGAGACCCTATCCCCTCAACAACAAAGCGCAGTTTATTCGCCCCTGGAGCTGCAGCCGCGACCATACCTACCCCTGAGCTATCCAGCACCAAGCCATGCTTAGAGTTCAGTTGGCTCAGGTCAAAATATTTAATACCTAACAGACCAACCTCCTCAGCGACGGTAATAACCACCTCTAGCGGCGGATAGACAATAGCGTTTTCCTGCAAACACTGTATAGCTTCGATGATCTGAGCAATCCCAGACTTATCATCAGCACCTAAGATAGTATCTCCAGCACTGCGGAATACACCATCACACAACACTGGCTGTACACCAATTGCTGGAGACACGGTATCCATATGCGCGCTAAGCAATAAAGGATCAGCCGCAGCATTGGTGCCAGGAAAGCGCGCCAGAATATTGCCAGCTTCACCATTTATATGTGCCGCACAATCATCTACACATACCTGCGCCCCAAGCTGAGCAAAGCGCTGTTGCAAATAGCGCGCGATCTCTCCCTCGTGCAACGAAGGGCTGGCAATGGCGGTTAATTTTAAAAATTCATCACACAAACGTTCTACATTTATCATTTTTTCATTCCAGCCTTTCAAAAGTAAAAATTAGCCGTACTGAGTCCAAACAACACCATTTAGAAACGCCTTACTAGACAAATAACTCGTAAACCTGCTAAAGTAGCGCCGTTTGATGTCATCGCAAATTAGCAAAGAATTGGATAAGATATTTTATGCCCCACAATGCTCGCCGTCGTCCCGTGACAAATAATCGTCGTCGCCGACAGAATACGACGTTATTCTTAATTCTGGCAAGTATTGCCATAGTGCTTTTTTTCAGCATAAATTACGACAAACCGACCCCATTATACCAGACCGAATCCGACG
>Ga0307990_1001314_pt1:0-20000 | contig 21078 bp, 24 predicted proteins | sample EllFjometagen129_FD_203168 | JGI IMG/M metagenome (GOLD analysis project Ga0307990, IMG submission 203168) | Marine microbial communities from Ellis Fjord, Antarctic Ocean - #129 | ecosystem: Environmental > Aquatic > Marine > Unclassified | place: Southern Ocean | collected 2014-10-08
CTGATGCCCTCTTTCGGCTTAACCCACAGCTATCCTGTACACTCCTGGTCTGTTGATGCACTATCACGGGCGATGCGCTTTTTGTCTGAGGGGCTTAATGATTTCGACTCCCGATTACAAATCTATTAATCCTTCCTTCCAGAACCTGTTTCACTGTATCGACGCTTAGTTCCTCAAGGCACCTGCTCCATCCCTTGCCATTGCATCCCTTTTTGTGGCAGGGAGCGCAGTCGTAATCGGGGGCAATAACGATATGCTCTTCACCAAGGGGCGCCCAGTCAAACCAACTGGAAGGGCCGTAAATGATTGCCGTAGGGGTTCCCATGGCCGCCGCAATATGGGGGGCCGCACTATCAACGCCGATATGGAATCTACTGAGACTCAGTATCCCTGCCAGTTCATCCAGTTGAGTCTTTCCGGCAAGGTTGAAGATAGACCCCCTACACTGAGCGGCAATATAATCCGCCTTTTCCCTCTCAGCAGGGGCACCAACGATGACGGTTACAATATCGTATTGGTCCCTTAACCACTCTATGATTTCCAGCCACTTTTCGTATTTCCATTCTTTGTACCGCCAGCGAGAAAAGGGGTTTAATGTGATCCACCTGTTTGATTTATCTATGCCCACTTCTTCTAACAGTTGAGAAGATCGTTGCCGGGTATCTTCAGAAATCTTAATCCTCGGCCTGTGATCTCTCGATTCTATGCCACACTCCCTGACAATCCTCAAGGACTGCTCCGCGGCACCTCGAATCGGTTCTTCAGAGGCAGGTGGTTCCACAAGATGGGTAAAAAATCTATTGCGCCAGGAGGCATTTTTGGAGTTGCGGCGCTTGCGCTATGCGTCCCTCTGTTGGCTGAATTTGTCCTCAAGTTTGCTCCGCCGGACTATTTTGCTCGCCTTATTCGGACTTTCAATGGTTGCTGTAACTGCCAAGGGTGACACGCTCAAGGGGCTTATGATTGGGATACTCGGTGTTTTGATCAGCATGATTGGTTCCGACATTTTTACCGGTGGCTTCAGTTTTACCTTTGGTACTGAATATCTTGAGGGAGCAATTCCCTTTATTTCGATTGTTATCGGCATGTTCGCCCTGGCGCAGGCCTTTGTTCTGGCGGAGGAGGGTGGGCAAATCTCAAAGGTCGGGCGAGTAACAGGCGATGTCTATCAGGGAATTATTTTTGTTTGTAAACACTGGATAACGATCCACAAAAATAGCATTTTAGGATGTGTCCTCGGTGCAATCCCGGGAGTTGGAATCAATATCACAAACTTTCTTGCCTATCTCCTTCAAAAAAGGAGTTCAAAAGATCCCGATTCCTTTGGTAAGGGCAATCCACTCGGCGTTATTGCGCCGGAAACAGCCAATAATGCCTGTGTATCTGCAGAATTGATACCTGCCTTTGCTTTGGGAATTCCAGGCGGTGCAACGGCTGCGTTCTTTCTTGCAGCCACCAATATCTATGGGCTGCGTCCCGGGTATACATTCTTTACAGAGGGCGGATCCATTGTTTACGTACTCATATTGGGTCTCTTTTTCTCCCAGTTCCTGTTTTTTTTCCTTGGGATTTTTGGCGCCAATTATTTCGCGAAAGTGACGCTCATTCCCTCCGCCCTTCTGGTACCGATTATCATGGCACTGAGCTTTATAGGGGGTGTGGCTGAGAGAAGCCTTTTCGCAGACGTAATGGTGGTGCTTGTATCTGGTGTCATTGGCTACATTATGCAGAAAAACAATTATCCCACAGCCTGCTTCATACTCGGCATAATACTTGGACCGCTGGTTGAACGAAATTTTGTCCGTGCGTTGCCGATGTTTGATGGAGGTTTTTCTATTTTTATATCTTCGCCGATAAGGATTGTTCTTTTGATCATCATCATTACTGTGATCGCCTGGGAACTGCTGCCCCATGAGAAATGGTTTGGCTCACAGAAGAAACAACATGCCAATCAATGAAAACAAGAGACATGCCATTCTCTTGACCACAGGTTGAATATACCGTGAAAGATGTTAATAACCTGCATGAATGCGGGCCGGATACAATTTAACGCCTGCCTGAACGATAAAGAACGAAGGAGACACCATGAAAGATAACAAGAAAGACAGTAACAGGGGTTACCCCGATCTGCATGATCATCTCGAGGCCCTGGAAGAGGCGGGCCACCTTGTAACCGTAGAAAGGCCCATTAACAAAGACACCGAGATGCACCCGCTGGTACGGTGGCAGTTTCGGGGAGGAATCCAAGAGAAAGACAGGAAGGCATTCCTCTTTACTAATGTGACAGACAGCAAGGGGCGGAAGTATGATATTCCCGTTGCAGTGGGGGTACTGGCGGCCAACCGCGAGATCTACCGTATCGGCATCGCATGCCAGCTGGACAAAATCGGTGAAACATGGACAAAGGCGATCAGTAGTCCCATCGCTTTCCGTATAGTAGAGTCGGCGCCCTGTCAGGAAATAGTCATGGAGGGGGATGATCTCCAGGGGGAGGGCAGTGGACTTGCTGCCATCCCCTTCCCAATATCGACACCCGGGTGGGATGTTTCTCCCTACTCGACTCTGTCGGCCTACATTACGAAAGACCCTGACACTGGTATACAGAACATGGGGAATTACCGCGGCCAGGTAAAATCTTCAACACGACTCGGTATGAACCCGTCGCTCGAACTGCATCCGGGCATATATATTTACTGGGAGAAGTACAAGGCTCGTGGCGAACGTGTGCCGCAGCCGTTGTCGTCGGCGCACCGCCTGCGGTGACCTTCACGTCGGTACAAAAACTGAGCGAGGATGTAGATGAACTTTCCGTTGCAGGTGGCCTCGTGGGAACTCCTATAAATGTGGTGAAGGCACGCACCGTCGATCTCTTCGTGCCCGCCGAAGCGGAAATTGTCATCGAGGATTATATCGACACGGAATATCTCGAACCCGAGGCGCCCTTCGGAGAATCCCATTGCCATGCCAATCTCAGGAATACAATGCCTTCATGGAGGTTACGGCGATTACGCGGCGCAAAAAGGCCATACTCACCTCGATCATAAGCCAGGTAACGCCTAGTGAATCAAGTCTCATTAAGAGAATCGCCTACGAACCAATGTTTCTCAACCATCTGCGCGACCAGCTGGGAATAAAGGGTGTGATTCGTGTTTCCCTCCACGAACCACTGACAAATATTCGTAAGTTCATTATCATCCAGGTAGAATGATCGATGTCGTCAACCGAGATCTGGCGCGCATCATACGGTGCATCCGTACTACACCGTGCAGCGGGCAAGTTTGTTATCGCCGTTAACGACGATATAGATCTGGACAATGCCGATGCGCTTCTGTGGGCCATGGCCTACCGCTCAAATTCCAATCTGGACTTCCATATACTGGGTAATCGAGATCAGGAACACGGTCCGCGGAGTTCTCGTAATGACGGCGTGGATGCGTCGGTCCTGATCGACGCCACGCTGAAGGAGGATTTTCCACCAGTTTCTCTCCCTAAACAGGAATTCATGGAAAATGCAAAGAAGATCTGGGAAGAACTGGGACTGCCGGAGCTGAAACCGCAAAGTCCGTGGTACGGTTATTCACTGGGTGCGTGGTCTGACGACTTTGAAAAGGCTGCCCAACTTGCAGTACAGGGAGACTATTTCGAGACAGGCAAGGCCATCGCAAAACGACGACGAAAAAATGTGGCGATGAATACCGAAGTTAAGGGAGATGAGTAATCCACTGAAAAGGCCTTGTCATAGAGCTTCGCCGGGGAAGGGGTGATAAAGACCTGGGAATGGATATCCCCTCGCCTATAATTATTTCTCCCCAATACAGAGAAGAGGAAATATGATGATCTTAAGGCCGATGAGAAAAAGGCAGCTCCCGTAGATTCCGATAAGCGGTATGAAGAAGATAGTGGTAACGAAGGCGTTCAGACTTACGCCTATCAGATCGGCGGCATAGGGTGTTCCTGCCGTATCCCAGGGGGTTGAAAAAGAGACTTTTCCTGTGATGGAAAATTCGGCGCCTGTCAACACCCCTGTAACAACGGAAAGGGTTATAAGAAGGAAACTTCCCGCAAAGGCTTTCATCCATAAAAAGATGACGAGAAAGAAGGCAGATAGATGATGATTCCGATTTCGATCTTCATGATGCTTTTTGTGCTGATTCTTTCCATCCTCTTTTCCATATAACTTCCCACCACCAATCCGAACATAAAGGCGGCTATGATAATTCCGATGCCGGTGTAAACGCTTCCGAAGAGGATCTGATAGACGAGGAGGATAATAACCTCCAATGAAGATGCGACAAATCCCGTCGAGAAGAGCACCTTTCCCATGATGCCGAGGCGGAGAAAATATATGGTAAGAAGGAGTGCCCCGATTATGAGGGGTAGCGTAAAGCGTTCCTGAAACATGCCGAGCCAGACGTGTATTTTGTATGAGTATGTACGGGGATGAAAATCTCGATTGACAGGCACATCCTCTGAGAGACTTCCCTTCAGTAATGCAAGTCTCTCCTTCGTCGTCCTTTCCCTGAGATAATGTTCATACACATAATCGGTCTGAATGCCCCGTGCGGCGATAAGGAGGGCGATATCAGAGGTAAGCGACCCATCGGATGCGATGAATATATTTCTCTCCCTTGGGATGACAAGGATATTTTTAAAGACTGACTGTAAAGAGTTGTAGATAGCGGACAGGAATGAAGCCCGATCATGGCTTATGTAGTTTTCCGCGCCCACTGTTGCGAAGCAGATAATCCCCTGGGGAAGCAGAATGTCTCTGACTTCCCTGAAGAATTCCAGTGTATAAAAACGATTAAGCTGCAATGAGAGGGGATCGGGAAGGTCGAGGATCACTGCATTATAATATGAGTAGTTTTCTCGATAAATTTTCTTCCATCATCCATATGTATGTATACCTCGGGTGAAAGATGAACATCGAGGTGTTGCTTCCCCGCAGATATAATCTGCGGATCGAGTTCTACATAGTCGAGACGTTTTAGGGATACTTCATGATTTCATCGATGACTCCCGCCATGCCACCCGAAACCAGCAGGATGTTCCCCGCATCCTTACGCTGAGGGAGGGCAAAATGTACCAGTTCTTTGTTGGCAAAGGTGTGCGGTGTTGAGAAGAGAAGCTCACCATTTTCAAAAAAGGATATCTGATCGCCTGTTCGGGTAACTACCAGCCTCCCATAGGGTGATTCGCTATGTGTCACGATTATCTGTTCCGGATAGAGCCATGTCAGGGAGAAGTCACCGAGTCGGATGAAAAATGAAACCACTATGAGTGCCACCAGTTCTGCCATTCCCAGCAGATAAAAGAAGAGCCCCTGTGCGGTTCTGAGAGATGTGAGAGCGAGAAAGGCGAAAAGGCAGAGAAGGGCAGGGACATAAAGCACGGTAAGATTATCGAGGTAGCGGGAGAGAATAAAGGTAAAGAGAATACCTCCCATGATATCTCCCACATTATCAAGGAAATATTCCCTGCCCATGCCGGAACTTTCTTTTCCGGGAGATTCCAGAACGCTGGAGGCCAGTGTCAGGAGCATGCCGGTATGAATACAGTAGGAGATGAGAAGCATTGAGGTCCAGGGAATGAGAATACCGATACCGGGGAGCTCTCCCCGTATCAGCATCTGATTACTGAGAAAGCGTATCAACAGTATGATAACGATAGGAAGAAAGGCGACGGGGTATATAATGATATGAAATAGTGGCATATGCCACCGCGGATTTTCAAGAAATCTTCCCAGCCAGGCACCGATCTCCGACAGGAGGAGCCAGAGAGAGATAATGATACCGAGAACGATTTCATTTCCCGAAAAGATATTAATAAACTCGCGTATTACCGCAATCTGAGTTGTGATATGCGATATGCCTAATATGATAATGGCGAAGGGTATTGAGCCGCTTTTTATAAAACCAGCCACTGGCATCCTTCCCACTTGAATGTCTCAGTCTATCCCGAAGATCGAGGAAATTCAAGACCATGTGGACTCTTTTATTCTTGACTAGCGGTAATCTCTTTCCTATACTGATCTTCAATGTTACGGAAAAGTAAGTTTTGTAAGGGGGAAAACAGATGAAGAACAAAATAATTTTGATCATAATCCTGTTTGCGCTTGTGAACATTCTGATTTATTTGATGATTAAATCTGATCACCGGGGGGATGTAGAGAGGGAAAATGCTATTGTAGAGAAGGAATCTTCTGTCATCGTATGGAAGGCCCAGTCGAGTTACGCTGCCGGACTCCCCCAACTCTATGCACCTGCAGAACATTTTGCCGAAGAGATCGAGAAACTTACGGATGGACGTCTTGTTGTCAAGCTGTCACCTGGTGGGGCGATTGTCCCTTCTTTAAAGGTATTTGATGCGGTAAGCGCCGGAACCCTCGATATGGGTTTTACATGGGCGGGTTGGTGGCTGGGTAAGTTCCCCGCCGCTGTACTCTTTGCCAACTCCTACCCCAATGGACTACAGATGAGGGAAATGCTGGGGTGGGTATACACCGGCGGTGGCCTGGAACTCTGGAATGAGCTCTATAAAGATCAGGATATTGTGGTACTCCCTCCTTACGGCATGCTGGGTTCCGAGAATTTCTGCTGGTCCCGAAAGCCTATTGAAAGTCTGGATGATTTCAAGGGATTGAAGTTTCGTACCGTTGGTATCTGGGGCAAGTGCCTTGAAAGGCTGGGCGCCAGAGTGGTCAGCCTCCCTGGGGCCGAAGTATATCCTTCACTTGAACGGGGAGTCATTGATGCATGTGAATTTGGAACACCGGCCATTGACAGGAAATTCGGATTCCAGGAGATATGCAAATATCTCCTCCTTCCCGGTATCCATGAACCATGCGCTCCCCTGGAAACTCTGGTCAATGAAGAGTCATGGGAACAATTACCGGATGATCTGAAGTACAAGGTAAAGATAGCCCTGAGGGATTCCAGCTTTTGGGCCATGAACGAGGGCCTCAAGGAAGATGCCGAGGCGATGGAGTTTTTCCGAAGTTATTCGGGTCTCACCGTTTCAAAGCTTTCTCCTGAGATGATAGATGAGATCGTAACCATAGGAGACAGTGTTCTGAAAGAAAATGCCGAGAAAGATGAGATCTTCGCAAAGATTTTAAAATCGCAGATAGACTTTCGAAAAAAAGTGGAGCCCTATGCAGAGCTTGTGAGGCTTCCCTATCGCTATGCCGAGTGAATCTCTCTCATATGGTAGAATCACACTCGATGTGGATGCTGACTGAAATAAGATGGATAGGTTGAGGGCTGTCGGAACATTCATAGATCGCATTAGTGTCTGGTCGGGGAAGGCAGTTGCATGGTTCTGTCTTATCCTTATATTGGAACTGGTTTACGACACCATTGCCAGATATGCCTTTAATGCCCCCACATCCTGGTCATATGACATTTCCTATATGCTTTATGGCAGCTTCTTTATGATGGGGGCATCCTATACACTACTCCTCGATGAGCATGTACGGATCGGCTTATTCTATGAGAAAGTCTCCCCGAGACAGCGGGCGCTCATCAATGTGGCGGGCTATATTATTTTCTTTTTTCCCACCGTTCTTACCATCCTCTGGTTCGGTGCCGAATTTGCCATAAAATCGTGGAAGATTGCAGAGCATTCCGGCGTCAGCATGTGGTCACCCCCCATATATCCCTTTAAAACCATCATTCCCATTGCGTCCTTTCTTCTCCTTTTGCAGGGGGCCGTACAGTTTGCGCGCTCCCTTGTTTCTTTCGTGAAGGGGGAAAAATCGTGATATCTTCCCCCGAAGTCCTGGTTTTCATGCTCTTTGCCGGGCTGATTATGGGGCTCTTGGCAGGGTTTCCCGTTCCCTTCGTTATGCTGGGAGTATCTGTGATTGTAGGCTTCATCGGTGAGGGGGCAGGTTTTTTCCCTATGATGATCCTCAGAATATTTGAGACGATGCAAAATTATATACTCATCGCAATCGTACTCTTCGTATTTATGGGAATCATGCTGGAGTCCTCCGGTGTAGCAGAGAGGCTTTTTTCGGCGACATATATGCTGCTGGGTGGTCTGAATGGAGGACTCGCTCTGGCCGTCGTGATTGTCTGTACCTTAATGGCTGCGGCAACGGGCATCATGGGTGCGCCCGTTATTATCATGGGACTCTTTGCCCTTCCGGAAATGCTGAAGAGGGGATATGACAAGGCACTTAGTTAGTGCGCAAAAATTAATTGGCCTTTATGTTTGAACCTTGAGGAACCAGAGAATAGTTCCACAATGGCAATACATCATGCCTGACAAGGTTAATCGAATTGATTTGACTATCTGAGACTTTGATACCTTTCTGATATTCTTTGTCATTTCGAACGGCATCCACTTTCAAACCCTTTTTCGTTGAGGTGGATCGGATGGATTCTAAGGCAATCTCAAAAGATCTAAGGGGGCGGCCTTGCCAGTTGGCTGTGATTGGACCGAAAAGGCGGTGCTCGATGGGATTCCACTTTGATGCTCCCGTTGGATAATGGCAAACTCGAACGGAAATTCCGTGTTTCTTGCAGAGCTTCTGATAAAGTTCATATTTCCACAACCTCAGCCTGGCTCCGTTGCTTCCTCCACCATCGCACAGAATCAGCAATTCTTGAAGATTGTCATATCTTTTTTGTGCAAAGTCATTTAACCATAACTCAATGCAGTCCACTGCAAATTCGGCAGTATCATAAGAACCCCCCACAATAACAGTACCGAGGTTGTAGATAGGCTCAAAGATTCCATAGGGTGCTGCAATCCCAATTGCGTTGGAACGAAAATCATGATCGTAAACCTTGTCGGCATTCTTTCGCCACGTTTTGCCCGGGTTCTTAAAATTGCCGATCAACTCCTTCTTCTTGCTATCAACACTGATAATCGGATGACCCGCATCTTCAAATCGTTTTCTTGTCTCGGCAATAATCTCAAACTGCCTGTTTCTGTGGGGATGATAGGTTTCGGAGATGCACTTTCTATTGGATTTCAAAGAGAATTTGTTGTCTTTCAGTATCTTCCCCACACTACTTGGACATGCAAAAACACTATTCTCTTTCAACTCCTCGCTCAAATTGTAAGTACTTCTCCTCGACCACCGGACCAGGTTTACCGGACAACCGGCGATGTCATCTGCCATGAGCTCTTCGAGCACTTCTATAATTTCGTTTTTTTTAAAGGTGGCCTACCGGCACCTTTCCGTCGGATACGATCAAGCTCAATTTCCTTTGACAAAAGCTCCCGACGTCCACGCGATACGGTCTTTACATTGACCCCTCCAAGCGATGCCATAAGAACATCGCCGCCGTGGCCAAGCCTTATAGATTCAAGACCAAGATAAACACGCCGCTGCTTCTCATTGAGCAAGGAAAGAAAATTCTTTAAATGTTCAATTATCTCTTGTCTGTTCAAATGCGTTATGGAAACAGATTCCTCAGCCCTTTGGGTTAGAATTTTCTTTCTTGCAAGAAACTGGCTTCTCACCAGCACTGGCGACAGATAAAGATACTGATCACCAATTTGTTCACGTAACAGTCGACCCAATGAAAAAAGTTTTCCCACGGCGTTATGAACAAATACGTGCAGTAACCCTTCGAGCTCTGAGGCAAAATAGCCGACCTCCGAGCTCTTTACCAAAGCAGGAATCGTCTCCATGAGGCTTCCGTGTTTTGAAAAATGGACGCCACCGTAACTCCAAAGACCGTTTCTATCGAACGTAGGGATTGAACCAAGCGTATAATACTTTCCAGAATGCGAGTAGCTGCTGTAATATCCAAGTGCTTTGAGTTGCCGAAAAACGGTCATTCTCGATGTGGAACCGATGATTTTTTTGACCATTTCAACATTGAGCACTTTTTCTGAATGGAAAGCCTCAACCAGTTTCACTTTCTTGGATTCTGTCTTCATGGCACCTCCATGTTACAATGATTACCGATAAATTCCAGATATTCATCAATGTACCACGGAGTTTTGCCATATTCAAGTTTATTTATACGGGCATTTAGACTTTTTAGCCTGTTTACATGTTTCAATTATGAATCAGTTAATCCAATTTATATTTGCGCACGAACTTAGTGCCGGAGCCATATGTGCCGGCGGAACACTGGGGATACTGATACCACCCAGTATTATGCTCATCGTCTACGGACCCATGGCGGGACTTTCTGTGGGAAAGCTATTCATGGGTGCAATTATACCGGGACTGGTGCTTTCCATCCTCTACCTTACCTACATTCTTATAACCTGTGGTCTCAATCCCTCGTTGGGGCCTCCCCTACCGCAGGAGGACCGAGTAACCGGCGTAAAGAAGAAAGCGGTGATTGTTCTCACCTCGCTCCTTCCGGCGCTGTTTCTGATACTTGCCGTTCTGGGGACGATATTTTTCGGGATAGCAGCCCCTACGGAAGCTGCAGCCGTGGGGGCCTTTGCGAGTATCCTCCTCGCCATGGGATATAGGAACCTGAACTTCGAAAAATTGAAAAAGGCCCTATACAGGACACTTGTGGTTTCGAGCATGATTATGCTCATCGTTGCCGCGGCATTTGTCTTCACCGGGACCTTTATGCTGGTGGGTGGCGGCGATCTGGTGAAGGACTGGTTGTTGAGCCTGCCCATTGGAAGGTGGGGTATCCTCGCAGTAATGGCCGCCTGTTTTTTTGTCTTTGGATTGTTTATGGAATGGGTAGGCATTATACCGATTCTTGTTCCCATTTTTACGCCCGTTCTTGACAGGCTGGGATTTGATCCCCTGTGGGCGGCAATACTATTTTGTGTAATAATGCAGACATCCTTCCTTACTCCCCCTATGGCACCGGCCCTCTTTTATATAAAGGGGGTTGCCCCGCGGGATCTTGATTTCAGCAGGCATATAGTGAAGGGTGTCATACCCTTCATCATTCTTCAGATAGTGGGAGTGATTCTGCTTATTGCTTTTCCAAAGCTGATCCTGTGGCTCCCGGGCATCATGTTCAAATAGAATTTTTTCTGACAGGATGAATCCAGAAGGAGAGTAAGACGGCAGCAAGAAAAAGTGCCGTAAGATAGCTGATTATCTCCAAGGTTAAAAATCCTCCACATAGATAGAATCTTCGATAATATTTATTATGAATAAACCAGGGTAGACGGTTATGGAAGAATCGCGAGAATTCAGATATACTTCGATATAGGTGAGGGGACAGATAATTTTTCGAGCCTGCATAAAGACCGTTGCTGTAAGCGCACAGAGATGAATAATCCTCAATCTTGCCAGATTGAAATAGAGAAAGAGAGGAAATCCCAGTATGATAAATATAATCCAGAGAAAATGGATAAATATGACCAGGTGGCTGGCAATCGTAAATAGCATATCAATCTCTTCCCTCCTTTCTACAAACATAATGAAGCCGTTTTATCGTCTAATGGAAGGGAAAGCAGCAGGATTGAATATTTATCTTGACTTTTCCCTTTGAACATCTTTACGTTGATCATAATTTTAGAGGTTTAAAGTACCGTTGCATTATACCACAACAGGGGTAAGGATATATGAGTGATGATTTAGATAAGGCTCGCGAGAGTGAGAAAAAGGCTATTTTTGACGGCATGTCTTCCCGGCGGAGAGAAAAACTATTAAAAAGGATGAGCTATGAGGACTGGAATCCCTTTGAGAAACCGAAGGAACCTCTTGATATGCGAAACCAAAAAGTCGAGCAGGTGGCATCCTTCATATGTAAACGATTTTTGGCTGAAACAGATGCGGGAGATTGCAGTCCCCAATATCTGCAAGGCGTTACTGAAATGTGTAAGGGGCTCATAAAGGAAGAAGAAAAGTTCAAGGCTATGTACGACTTCTGTTCATGGTATGACAGGGTAAAGGAAGATATACACTCCTTAAAGCAGTGAAGATTGGGGAGCAAGGAAACGTGAAAGATCTGAAGGTAGCCGCAGTCTCCATGCAATCCCACTTCGGCGGCATAGAAGAGAACCTGAAAAAGATTGGATCCTATGTCTCAGATGCCGCTAAAGAGGGTGCGGAGATGATATGCTTTCCCGAGCTCTCACTGACAGGCTACAGCATCAGGGATGATGTGGAGCCATACGCAGAATCCATTCCCGGTCCTTCGACGGATTATCTGGTAAAAATCGCAGGGGAACAGAACATGGTAATACTGGCGGGCATGCTTGAAAAGGCGGAAGGGGAAAAGCCCTATATCAGCCAGATTGCCGTGGGACCCTCCGGCATCATTGGTGTTCATAGAAAGACGCATCTCTCTCCACTGGAAAGGAGGGTCTACCGGCAGGGAAACGAGATAACAGTGTTCCTCAATGATGGCATTACTTTCGGGATACAGCTCTGTTACGAGAGCCATTTCCCCGAGCTGAGTACCATAATGTCCCTTCAGGGAGTCGATATACTATTCTTCCCCTACGCTTCGCCCAATAAAAATCCGGAAGACAAGAGGGAAAGCTGGTTGAGAACACTGCCTGCACGGGCTTTCGATAATGGCGTCTTTCTTGTTGCCTGTAATCAGATGGGAGGAAACGGCAGAGGACTTTATTTCCCCGGTGTAATAATAATGATGGGTCCAACGGGTAAGGTTCTCCATCAATATACCGGTTATGAAGAAAAAGTACTAGTGGCAGAATTGAAGGGAAAGGATCTAGAGAGGACCAGATCCAATAAGATGGAGGCCTTCACGAAATACCGTCGGCCCGAACTATATGGGAAAATATCCTGTAGCAACAGGAATAAAGCATGAAGAGACACTGTGATTGAAAAGTATAGAGAAGCCGACTGGGATCAAAGGGTTTCGCTAATGTCACATGGATGAGGGCAGGCTCTGTCCTGTCAGGCAAGACTGTTCAATAAAAATCTTGACATGATCAGCGGTAAGGGTATAAATCTATAGCATAATAAATCGTTAATCTATGTAGACCATAGGAGAATAAAATGAGTGATGAGAAACAGGCGGTTCTAGATTACTTCGCTGCAAAAAAGGGGAAGTCAAAGTTATATTTCAATGATCTTTTGAAAGCCGTTCCCGGTTCGAAACCAAGGCAGTTCAAAAAGGTAGTAAATGAGATGATTCAGGAAGGATTACTGGTCTATTGGTCAAGCGGCAGTACGACTATGTATATGCTTCCCGGTGATGACCAATTGGCTGCGGAAGAAGCCAGCATGAGTGATGCGGGAAAAGAATAAATCAATCTTCCAATGAGTGATAAAAAAGGGGGTAAAGACCTTTTATCTTTACCCCCTTTATATATTTGTTTAGACACAACCTGTCGGCTTGGGAAGTCCCGCTACCTTACAGGCACCCTTGGCAGGTCCCGATGGAAAGAGCTCATAGACGTATTTTAATTTGAACCCCGTGTTCTTTGTGAGCAGTCTGATCATCGGCGCGATTCCGAACTCTTTGTAGTAGTCCTGAAGGTAATTGACCAACTTCCAGTGATTTTCAGTCATTTCAGTAATACCTTCGCTTTCGGCGACATATTCAACCCAGTCTTTATTCCAGTTTTCGAATGCGTCGATAAACCCATCATCATCTACCATCCAGGCGTTGCCCTTGTATTCTACTTTTGGCATGTTAAAACCTCCTTGTTTGTTTCTAATGTTAACCCGTTTGACTCGGTGTTTTAAATTAACCTCATTGGGACGGTCCGCTATAATTGCATAATAAAGAGATTTGAATCTTTCAGCCCTTCTCTTATGCAAATTCTCTATTGCTCTTTACTTCTCGCACCTTGATCATAAAACTTTCTGCCCATCCGGGGTCTCCCGCTGCATAAATGTGAGTGTAGGTGGCCAGCAGATTGTTTTTGATAATGCCATCCCTCCCCTTATCGATACCGTTTCCGCGACGAGCAGTGAAGGCGAACTCCACATCCGCCCCTTCCGTTATCACAGCCCGAGAATAGTGAAACTCATGCCCCTTTATAATCCTCCCTGTGGGAAAGTATGGATTTGGACGGCTTGTTTCCATGATCGTATAACCATGACCTTGTGGTCTTTTCTCCATAAAGAATCTTATGGGCAGTACACCGACCATGGGGTATTCACTCTCTTGTAATATAAGTCCTTCACTCAGATATAGCAAGCCGCCACATTCTGCATATACCGGCAACCCGTTCTCAATCCCTTTCTTCAAACTGTCCCGAAAACTCCTATTATCGGTAAGGGCCTTTACTTGTGTTTCAGGGAATCCGCCGCCTATGTAAAGGCCATCGATATCGGGTAGCTTATCGTCTTTTAGAGAATTAATTTCTATCAGCGTAGCGCCCGATTTCTTCAGCTGATCCAGATTTTCGGGGTAGTAAAACCAGAAGGATTGATCTCTTATGATGCCTATACGGAGCTTTTCTCCATCGTCTTCTTTAAACTGCTCTTTTCTGCAGAGGTCGTGGGGTGCTTTCAGATGTTCACAATTGCGGGCTATCTCCCAGAGCTTGTCAAGATCGATGGAATCACCGACAACAGAACGTGCGCAGCTTATTGATTTTTCGGCGTTCTCCCTTTCCTGAAAGGGGACGAGACCCATATGCCGTTCAGGAAAAGGATTTTCTCTCACCTTCGGAATATATCCGACCACGGGTATGCCGCAGTACCGTTCGATGGCACCGCCGATAAGAGCCTTTTGTCTCGGACCGGCAACTCTGTTGAGAATCACCCCCCCTATATACACGTTTCGATCAAACAACTGACATCCCTTTACTATAGCTGCGACGGTTCTCGTCGACATGGTCACATCTACAACGAGAACGACAGCGGCACCAAGAACCTTTGCCAATTCTGCAGTACTGCAGGAACCTTCTATGTCGAGACCGTCATACAGGCCCCTGTTTCCTTCAATAACAGCAATGTCGGTATTGGAGGCACGCGTTATAAAAGATCCGATAATCTGTTCCCTGGTCATCAAGAACATATCCAGATTGTAGCACTGGCTGCCTGACGCTAGGGTTATCCATGCAGGGTCTATAAAATCTGGCCCCTTTTTGAAAGGGGATACGGAGTATCCCCTTTCATGCAAAAGAGACGTAAGTCCAACTGTTAGGAATGTTTTTCCCGACCCACCTTTAAGTCCGGCAAGGACTATACGAGGGGGTATGTTAATCATAGCTTAGTCTGTCCACTTAAAGAGAGTACTCTGACGCCATGAAGGATAGGCAAACCTATAGTCGTCAATAACCTTATCGTTGAAGGTTACGTCACACTTCTCGAAAAACCGTTCCCAGCCTATCCTCTGCGCCCAGTCACCTAATCTCTCATACTTGTTTGCGTCTGCCGCATAGGCATCCAGGATACTCTTGATGGCTGTGACCATGGTCGGCCATCTCGGTGGCTCGTTGGGGATAAAGGGAATGATAACCTTTGAAAACTGCGGTTTCGTAAGCCTGTTTGATATCTTTCCACCAACCAGGATAGCAACGCCGTCACCTTCTGCGTCATTCATCGGCATAGCCGGACACATGGTGAAGCAGTTGCCGCAGAACATACATTTGTCGTTATCAATCTGTAAGCTTCTGGAACCATCCTCTTTCTTCACACCTTTAATAGCTCCGGTGGGACAGGCCGCTATGGCTAATGGAAGCTCGCACACCTTGCTGATAAATTCTTCATCAACCATGGGAGGTTTCCTGTGTATTCCGACAATGGCTATATCAGAAGCGTGTACAGCACCGCACATATTCAGGCAGCATGCTACTGCGATTCTCACATGTGCTGGTAGTGCCATGTTGCCGAAGTGACTGAACAGTTCATCCATGATTGACTTTACAACGCCGGAGGCGTCGACGGCTGCGGTATGACAATGAATCCATCCCTGAGTGTGAACGATATTGGTGATACCGGCACCTGTTCCACCGATGGGGAATTTATTCCCCCTGCTCTTAAGGTCATTGATCAAGGGACGAAGCTTCGATTTGTCGGCCACCAGAAATTCTATATTGTTTCTGGTTGTAAATCTGATATGTCCGTCACAATATTTATCGGCGAGCTCGCAGATTTCACGGATATGGATGATACTCATTATTCGAGTGCCGCCTGTCCTAACGGTATACAGTTCGTCACCAGTTTCTGAATGGTGTACCAAGACACCCGGTTCTAAAATTTCGTGGTAATCCCACTTCCCGTAATTTTTCTTCACTATTTCTGGGAAGAATTGTTCGTAATGTGCAGGACCGATATCGGTAATCCTGTCTTTCATTGGTTGTGCTGGATCGTATGGCATAGTTGTTACCCCCTACATTGAGTGTTCTTTTCTGAATTTATGGATATCCCTGGTGAAGCCACCCTCGACTTCATCTTCCTTCCAGAAGATGTAGGGATTTTCTCTGGGGTACTCTATCATCTGCGGTACTGCTTTGATACCAGTAACCTCGATGAGTTCCTGCAACCCTTTCCTCTGCATAAGTTCACCAAGTCTCTCTCGGTTTCTACCTTCTTCCATCCACCAGTCCCACAGTTTGTCGATGAACTCCTTGAACTCAACAAAGGGGGCTTGCATTTTCATGAAGGGAATCACCAAGGTAGCGAACTGAGCACCTTCAAGAATGGGGGCTTTCGCTCCCAACAGTAAACTTGCACCTTGTTCTTTCCCGACTCTCAATGCTTTGGGCATAACGCTGATGCAGTGCATACAGCGGTTACATTCTCGGTTATTGATCTTCAATGTGCTTCCGTTCCAGCTCATGCAGTGTGTAGGACAGAGATCGATGACCTCTTTTTCAATATCAAAGGGACCCCAGTCTCTACCACTGAAGGCACCGCCGTTAACAGGGAATTCACCGGCAACATAGGCCTTGACGGCTTCCTGATCGATTCTGATATTATCTTTCCATGTTCCGATTATCGCACAATCGGATCGCGCTATCGAGGCCACACAGTCGTTCGGGCAACCGGATATCTTGAACTTAAACTTGTAGGGGAATGCGGGCCGATGAAGCTCATCCTGATATTCGTTGGTTAAGTCGTTACAGATAGCCTGAGTATCGAGACAGGAAAATTCGCATCGAGCCTTACCGACGCAACAGGAAGGTGATCTCAAATTGGATCCAGATCCACCCAGGTCTGTGTCCAGTTCGTGCGTCAAGTCGAAGAATGTTGGTTCCAATTCTTCCGTTTTTGCTCCCAGAAGAATGATGTCACCCGTCGAACCGTGCATATTGGTCAATCCGCTTCCGTGCTTTTCCCAGATATTACAGAGATTTTTCAGATATTCAGTCGTGTAAAACTTACTGGACGGCTGGTTTACCCTCAATGTATGGAACGCCGCTGCCGCCGGAAATTGATCTGGCCTATCGGCATAGCGACCGATAACTCCGCCTCCGTATCCAAAGACTCCTACAATACCGCCATGTTTCCAATGGCCTACCTTGTCTTTATAGGACAACTCCAAGAGTCCCAAGAGATCTGCTACCATCTCATTCTTTTCGGCCATCAGCTTCATATCAGTGACAAAGCTTGGCCAGGGACCGCTTTCCAGTTCATCCAATAAAGGTGTATCATGTTTTGGCATGTGCTTACCTCCTATTACCTTAAATTAATCTTTTTTTGAATTTACATTCTAGACTTACAACATAACAAATTTTCCCTTAAGACTTCTTCTAAGACCGACGCTTAGTTACAGCGATCACGAATGGTATCAATTAGGGTGTTTTACTATTAGGATAACCATTACTGCTATTACTTAAACATACGTTCCTCTATGCGGGAAATTTCATAACTCGTCTTCTTATATCGAGAGAGGCATTTATGTCAAGTCTATAGGGCACATTTTTTAATATATGAGCAATTAAAAGGTGTTTCTTTGATCAACACATTGAGATGTACCGCCTAAGACGCAACCAATCATTCTGTTGGCTGAAGGTGCTCTAAAAGCCCTGTCTGGAGGCGGGATCGGTTAGATTTTTTTTTGCCAGGCGGCTGTATGCATATTCTTCAAAGGCAGATTTAATGCCTGGTGGGAATCACAATTATGGGGTCGGTATCACGGAGTGCAACTTTTATTTCAATGAGGAGCACTCATTCCCCTCCTTATATAGGCATAGGGCAACTATCATGTATAGACGATATCATATAGGGTGTGGCGACTTGAGCGCCCCTTGATTTGGGAACCATGATCTGCAAAAGCTGAAATCCCATTATATGTTGTCTCTTTTATTGTTATATTGTAAGATGTTGTCATCTTTGAAGGTGCCCGTTGTGTCGCTGCAGATTCCATGCAATATTATGTCTGAAGGGTATGCATAAGGAGGTATGAATAATGATAATAGAACTGGCCTACGGAAAAGGGATAAAGAATTTGGAGATACCTGAAGAAAATGTTGCCGCTATAATATATCCCAAAGATCAATCGGGAGTGGATAATCCAGAGGAGGCAGTCGAGAAGTCTCTTGACAATCCCATCGCATCTCCCACTCTCAGGGAAATTGTTTCCAGATTCAAAACACCGAAAATAGCAATTATTGTAAATGATATAACACGCCCCGTACCCTATAAATGGATTTTGCCGCCCCTTATGAGACAACTGGAAGGGGTTCCAACTGAAAACATAGATTTTATCGTGGCAACGGGCATACACAGGGCGCAGACAGACAGGGAAAACAGAGAGCTCTATTCCGATGAGTTTGTTGAAAAGTACAGATTTTCAAATCATGACTGTGATAAAGGACTCGAAGTCTTAGGTCTCCTCAGCGACGGGTCCTCCATAAGTATCAACAAAAAGGTGGCAGACGCCGATATTGTTGTCGGGACGGGGATGATTACTCTTCATTATTTTGCCGGGTATTCGGGGGGACGAAAATCGATTGTTCCCGGTGTTTCGGGCCGCGACATAATAGAGAGGAGTCATTCAATGATGGTGGACCCTCTGGCGACGTGCGGCTGTCTGGAGGCCAACCCCGTAAGTGACATAATGATAGAAGGAGCAAAAAAAGTGCCCCTCTTCTTTGTAGTAAACGTTGTTACAAACAGTAAAAAGGAGATTGTCAGGGTTGTATGCGGGGACATGGAAAAGGCCTGGTTGGATGGAGTTGAGGTCTGTCGGGTGATGTCCTGTTATCCAATGAAAAAGAAATATCCCGTCGTGATAGCATCGGCGGGAGGGTATCCCAAGGACATGAATGTCTACCAGGCCCAGAAGGCGCTGGAATATGCCTCCTATGCAACGGAGAAGGGGGGAACTATTGTTCTCGTGGCTGAATGCCTCGAGGGCTACGGTGAAGAAACATTTGAGAACTGGGTTGATGAAGCCGACTGTCCCGAGGCAATCATGGAGCGATTAAAAGAAGGATTTGAATTGGGTGGTCACAAGGCCTATGCAATTGCCAGAATAGTGTGTGAGAGTGATGTCATTTTGGTGTCCAGTCTGACCGGGGAAAGAGTGGAGAACCTTTTCTGTCATCCGGTAGAAAACCTTTCCGATGCGATAGCCTATATAGAAAAAAAGCATGGAAAGAATTTCCGTGCCCTCGTAATGCCGGAGGCGGGGGCGACATTTCCCTTACTGAGCAATTTTTAAGTTAACGATTTCAGCTATCAACATTTTTTGTTAATTATCTTATATTTTATGCTTGACTATTTAAATGAGTCAGTGTAGAACCCGTCTCACTTGTTCAGACACATTGTTTTTTGATTCGGCAAGTGTAAAAGATTAAAAATAATGCTTGACAAAAGAGTTCAGTTAGTTTATTTCTTAGATCTCGTTTTTTATTGAAAGTTCTTTTAAAATTGAATAGTGGGATCACCAATTTTGTGGGTCATGATTAAATCGATAATTGATTAAAAGTAAGATTTTTATATCAAACTTGAGAGTTTGATCCTGGCTCAGAACTAACGCTAGCGGCGTGCCTAACACATGCAAGTCGTACGAGAAAGTTCGCTTCGGCGGATGAGTAAAGTGGCGCACGGGTGAGTAACACGTGGATAATCTGCCCTTAGGTAGGGAATAACCCACTGAAAAGTGGGCCAATACCCAATAATACTGTTTAGTTTCGGCTTTACAGTCAAAGATAGCCTCTATATAAAAGCC
>Ga0307990_1001315_pt1 | contig 21050 bp, 25 predicted proteins | sample EllFjometagen129_FD_203168 | JGI IMG/M metagenome (GOLD analysis project Ga0307990, IMG submission 203168) | Marine microbial communities from Ellis Fjord, Antarctic Ocean - #129 | ecosystem: Environmental > Aquatic > Marine > Unclassified | place: Southern Ocean | collected 2014-10-08
TTAAGATTTCATAAATTCGAACCGCTACCCGGCATCCGCTTTTCCATACTTCCAAATTTTCAAATGACTCATATGCCAAAAAGCGCCTCCTTTACTTAAAACCTAAAGCCTAAAACTTAAAACCTAACCCTTTTTTATTCATAATTCAAAATTATTTCAAGCCCATATGTGGAGGAGAAAGAAAAATCCTTTGCATGTTTTTGGATGATACAGAGCTATCGGATGGTTTCATAAAAGTACAAGGTAATTATCCTACACTCCATGCTCATAGGAACCCGTGTAAGTTGATAAGAAATTTTCTCTGTATACAAAAGGAATGTCTATCCAGTAACTCACCATAAACGTTTAATGAAATGCTCGTCCTGATTTCGGATCTGGGGCAAGAGTTTCTATGGTCTGCTTCACCTGGTCATAAACGCGATTACGTTTGATGACTTTTGCAGGGACTCCTACAGCGACCACACCAGCAGGAATGTCGTGATTGACTACTGCTCCTGCCCCAACAATCGAAAAAGCACCCACCTGGGTGGACGGTAGCAGTGTAGACTGATTCCCAAGGTAAACACCAGTGCCCGTAGCGCTGTACCCTGCAAAATCGACGCTGCAGGCGCTGGTGGTAAAATCACCTAAAATGCAATCGTGCCCCACTGTCGTTTTGAGATTGAGTTGGCAAAAGTTCCCCATTTTGACATTCACTGTTAAAATAGCACCGGCACAAATAATGTTGCCTATCCCAATGGATACATCATCCCCTATCAGAACGCCGGGATGGATCAAGTTCGGATATTCGAGATCAAACTTTTCCAATCTTTGGAACAAATTCAGCCGAGCATATGGATCGCCAAGGGCAATGGCAATGGCAATATTGCCGTTCTCCTGAAGATAATGGAAGCCGCCCAACACCGGATAACCGTTTATATACTTACCCTGCAACGTAATATTATCATCTAAAAAGCCCACAAGTTCGTATTTTGTGTCAGCCCGACTTATCTCCTTGATCAACCAAGCGACCTCCCGGCCAAACCCGCCAGCCCCCCAAATAACGATCTTAACCATATTTATAAAACCCCTTGCCAGTCTTTCGTCCTAAATGGCCTTCAGAAACTATCTTTCGCAGGATGCCGGGAACTCCGGAGAAAGAATAACTATTATCTTCAGCAAGATTCTCCATTATTCTCTCACAAACGTCTAAACCAATATAGTCCGCCAGTTCCAAAGGACCCATTGGCCAAGAACAACCCAGCTTTATACAGGTATCGACTTCATCAACAGAAACCTGATTTCTGTCAAGAATTGTCATAGCTTCAAACATGGACGAAAAAAGGATCCGATTTACCAAAAAGCCAACTTGATCAGGAGCTCTAACCGGTACCTTCCCATGAGTTTCCAAAAAATCACATACTTTTCGGACGACCACTTGATCAGTGGACTCACCAGCCACTACCTCCACAAGAGATATGATAGGAACAGGATTAAAAAAATGCGTTCCCATAAACAAGTTGGCGCTAGGCGCATAACGAATTAAATCGTTAATACGCAAGGTAGACGTGTTTGTGGAAACAATACCTTTAAAGTCTCTTGGAAGCATGGATAGAAAGTGCCTCTTTACTGATAAATCCTCTTCAAGACATTCCAATACCCACTCGACATTCTCATATTCAATTACATCCACAAAAGAAACCCTGCTAATCACATCTGGCGCTGAGATGCCCTTATCAACCTTCTTTTGACTAACTAGGCGGAGCACTGATGCCTCGAAGACTTTCATGCATACCTCTGGCTGCCGCCTGGTCAGTACAACGACTGACACACCCTGGACCGCCAACCATAAGGTCAAGCTCTGCCCCATGCGACCAAAACCAACTACCGAAATCGTACGAAAGTTCATAAGATTATAAGATTAATTCGACCATACCATAGGATAGTCCGCCGCCGAATCCGAACAAGCCAATCTTCATACCCCTCTGAATTTTGCCGGATTGCCAAGCCCTTGAGAGTGTAATTGGAATGCTTGCCCCGGAAGTATTCCCTATTTCATCCATATCTATGATCATCTGTTCCCAAGGGATCCCATTCTTGGCCGCCGCATCGCGCAGAAGCATGACATTTGCTTGGTGGGGCACAAGAAGGTCGATCCTGGGCTTCGAATCAAAGCCAAAATACTCTCGTGCCTCCCGAAAGGCCCGCATGACAAAATCACCTACCGCCTTTCCGTCCATGGAGAAAAGATAACGCTCGCTTGCCACCGCTTCAGGCGTAATTCGGTCCACAACGCCCCCGCTACGCACCATAATCTTCTCGTGCAGTGATCCTTCAGAATTTAAACGAAAGTCCTTGATCTTCCCAAAGTCGTCTCCCCTGGACAAGACGACTGCGCCAGCCCCATCCCCGAAAAGAACAGATGACTTCGTGTCCTCAAAACTGACAATCTTACTGTACGTCTCACTTGCTACAACAACTATGTTCTTCCAGCCGCTATTTGCCTTCAATAAGGAATAGGCTGTGGAGAAGGCAAAAACAAAACCGCTGCAGACGCTCATCACATCAAAGGCGAATGCCTTTTCAAGCCCGAGTTTTCCGTGTATAATACAAGCTGTCGGTGGTTGAATGTAATCGGGGGAGGAGGTAGCCAAAACCAGACCGTCTATGTCGCGAACAGACAAGCCGGCATCTTCAATGGCCTTTACCGCCGCCTTTGTTCCTAAATCAGAAGTATTTTCGTGCTCGTCTGCAAAATAACGTTTTCTTATGCCGGTTTTCTCGAATATCCACTGTGGTGTGACATCCATTCCGAAATATTCCACCAGTTGCTTGTTTGAAATCTCATTCTCGGGAAGATAATGACCAAACCCTCTGATTCCAATAGACATTTTTAGCAACACTCCAACTTACAAAGGTTATGAGCTTCCACTCGCTCTCCTCTCATCAGTGCGACTGTTCTGACCTTTGAGGTCTGCGCCCTTTAAACTCAGCAGCCGTAGAGCATCCCGGTTGACTGATCCCTTCCCTTTTCAGAACCTTCCACAACGTCATCGCAACAATCTTCAAATCAAGCCACAGAGACACATGATCTACATACCACACATCCAGCTTAAACTTATCTTCCCAACTAATAGCATTACGCCCGTTCACCTGCGCCCATCCGGTGATTCCCGGCCTTACTTCATGCCGCCGGGCCTGTTCAGGCGTGTAACGATCAAGATATTGCATAAGCAAAGGCCGCGGCCCGACAATGCTCATATCGCCTTTAACCACATTAAACAGCTCCGGCAGCTCATCCATGCTGGTCCCGCGCAAAAACCGCCCAAGGGAAGTTAACCGCTCCCCATCCGGCAGTAGATTCCCGTTTCCATCCCGCTTATCTGTCATGGTACGGAATTTATAGATGGTAAAAGGCCTGCCGTACAGCCCAGGTCGCACCTGCTTGAAGAGAACCGGCGAGCCGATCTTAAGACGTACCAGAAATCCAATGAAAACAAGAAGAGGTGATAAGATAATCACAGAAGGAACAGCAACCGTTAAATCAAAGAGGCGTTTCTTTAATTGAAAGGTCATGATATGTTGTGATCTTTGCAAAATGCCCCTTTTGCTCAAAATCCAGATCAATTCGCACGTCTCATTTTTACCCGATGGCTCTCAATAAATCCATTTCTTTGCGTAAAATAGTGTCGATAACCTGTTTCAGATCAATATCTCTTCCCGCTGCTCTTTGATAAAAGAATTTTTCCACATCCTTGTCTAAATAAACAGGAATCTCCAGTTCGTCTATCGGGCGATAAAATTTTCCCTGCTCTGCTTTTGAAAAATCATATTCCTTCTTCATAAAATTACCCCCTTCTTTCAAGATATTTTTTTGTTTCTTTTTTTGTAGCCTTTCTTGATGATATAATCCTTATGACTTCTATTTCATCTATTTTTTTAAACGTATGAACAACTATCAATATCTTTCCGTTCGGGGTTTGCCCCAATGTTATCCATCTATCTTCATCTTCAATCAGTAAAACTTATCTTATGCTTTTGTATATTTATCTTTTCTTTGGCGGGGTCCCAGATGAATTTCATTGTGTAGTCCTTTGGTTTGTTAATATTTTAACTTCGCCCATTCACCTGCGCCCAGCCCGTAAGCCCCGGCTTCACCTCATGCCGCCTCGCCTGTTCAGGCGTGTAACGATCCAGGTACTTGCATAAGCAATGGCCTTGGCCCCACAATGCTCATATCCCCCTTGATCACATTGAACCAAACTTCTTTTTAATCTGCGAAAATCTGCGTAATCTGTGGATCCATGCTGGTCTTCCTCAAAAACCGCCCCAGACGAGTCAGCCTCTCCCCGTCCGAAAGCAAATTCCCATCTGTATCCCGTTCATCTGTCATTGTGCGGAATTTATAGATGGTAAAAGGCCTGCTATGCAACCCTGGCCGCACCTGTTCAAACAAAACCGGCGTGCCGATCTTAAGGCGCACCAGAAAAGCTATGATCAACATAAGGAAGGATAAGAGGAAAAAGGCAGGAATGCTCAGCGCAAGATCAAAAATACGCTTCATCAGGTAAATCTTCTATATATTTCCTTACGATGTCCTATTCTGACGATTTCTATCGTCACTATATCAGAATATACTGAATAGATTATCCTATAGTCACCTGCCCGAAGGCGATATGTATATTCTGCGCCATGCAGTTTACGACTCCCGGAGGGATAGGGATTGTCAGGTAGTGTTTCAATAATTTGAAGAATTTTTGAGATGGTCTTCTTTTGAAGCTTTTTGAGCTCTTTTCTAGCCGATTGTTTCCACTCGAGCTTATATGAGGCCATCGTTTTTTAACTCAGCAAGAAACCTTTTGTGAGATATTGTTGGTTCATCTCTTCTCTCAGCCACAGCAGCCAAATCTTCGATATCCTCGATCAACTCTTGAAATTTAGATATCGATAAAATAACTGATTTTTTCTTACCCTTTTCATCTATTATATATTGAGGGCAAACATTGTCTAAACTTATCATTAGAGTATCTCCTTCCTGGCCGTAATGATACTATCACCTCAAAGTTGGAATCGCAAACCAAATTGGCATTGCTGCCCTTAACCACACCCCGGGGAAGTCAGCCGCTCCCCATCCGGCAGGAATTCCCTTTTCCATCACGTACATCCATCATTGTGCGAAATTTGTAGATAACAAAAGACCTGCCATACAGCCCCGGCCGCTCCTAACGAAAAAGCACAGGCGAGCCGATCTTAAAGCGTATCAGAAATCCAATGATAATAAGAAGGGGTGATAAAATAATTATCGAAGGAACAGCGATTGCCAGATCAAAGAGGCGTTTGATAGAATGTTTACGTGGTTTACAAAAAGACATCGTCCCCCTATACGTTTTTTATTTTAGCGCCTTTGCGTGCGCGTGAGCCCTTTTAATCTGCGAGAATCTGCGTAATCTGCGGATCACAGACCCATGACCTTCATAATTTCCTTATTCACCTTACGCACATCATACTTCTCAACAGCTATCCGCCGGCTCTCCTCACCCATGCTAACGATCAATTCAGGATTTTTGATAAAGTATTCCATACGTTCAGCCAAAGCCTTCGCATCACGTAACGGCACAAGGAAACCGTTTAGCCCCTCTTCAACCGTTTCCCGACAACCTGGTGCATCGGTTGTAATCACAGGCCGCCCCATAGACATTGCCTCTAAAACCGTTCGCGGCGTGCCTTCATGATACGACGACGGCAAAACATAAACAGAGGCATCGGCAATGGCCGGCCTCACATCATCCAGCCTGCCCAGATATTCTATTTGCCCTTCTTTTACCCAGGAATCAAGATCAGGACGTGATATTCCCTGAGGGCCTTCATCAATCCAGCCAACCAGACGAAATTTGGTTTGTGGGTGTTTTGCCTTAACAATCCTTGCTGCTTGAACGTATTCCAAAATACCCTTGTCCTTGATCAGCCGTGCAATCAAGAGAAACGAAACTTTTTCAGGGAAAGATGCCGGCTGAAAAAAATCCACATCCACACCAGAACCATTTATCAAAGCTGCCTGTTCAAAATCTCGAAGAAGACCTAACTTTATGAAAAAATCCCGATCATCCGGGTTTTGAAAAAATACCCGTTTATTAGCGCACATACCCAATTTATACAAAAATCTTACAACAGAGCCAACCAACCATTCCTTTATGCCACCATCAGAAAACGCGTAGCCTAAACCGGTAATCATAGAAAAAATGCGGGGCACACCCGCCATCCGCCCTGCCAGTGAGCCATATATAACCGGCTTAATTGTATACCCCAATACCATATCCGGCCTTACTTCACGGAACAGGGAGATCAAACTGCAAATTGTATAAATATCTCTGACAGGATTCAGACCTGTCCTGTCAATAGATATATTCCGATACTCAACGCCAAGCACCTTAAGTTTTCCCTGAATATCAGGCGATGCATCCGGTGCGCAAGCCAAAACCTCATGGCCTCTTTCAACCATCTCCCGCAGTAGAGGCCCACGAAAATTGATAAGAGATGCAGCAAGACTGCCTATAACAATAATTTTAGACATAGTTTTTAGCAAAGTTCCAGATTTAAGTGATTAAGTATTAAGTTTTAAGGAAAGAGACAAGAGACAAGAGATTAGCACTTAATAACCATAAAATTCTCTAAACCATTTTACAAAATTATCAATCCCTTTTTGAATAGGCGTATTCGGCTTATAATCGAAATCTTTTATTAAATTATCGAGGGATACCATCTGGTGAAGAATCTTCAGGACCAACCAACCTAAAGATTGTTTCAGGATAATGCTCTTTAACCAGTCGCGCTGCCTCTGCATATTCGCGAAAACCTTTCTCGCCAAGCAGCCTACCTATTGTAAGGAAAACAATTCTGTTATTTTCACGCGGTAAAGGTGTAACAGAAAACCGATCTAAGTCAACACCCGACCCATTCACAAGTGAGCATTTATCTTTACCTATTATCTTCCGTGCAATAAAAAAATCTCTATTATCCGAGTTCTGAAAAATGACCCGGGAAGCCCTGAAAAGTGAAACGCGATAAAGCCATGTGACCAGTGAGGTCAACGTTCTGCGAATAACACTGCGATTTTCCTGAAAGGAAAATCCTAACCCAGTGATAAGGGCATAAAACCGAGGTTTAGACTTTCTTTTTAAGGCTATGCCTCCCCAAATAACGGGTTTGATCGTATACGCCAGAACTACGTCTGGCTGCAGCTCACCTAGCGCCTTGCGGAGCGCAAAAAAAGTGTGCATATCTTTGATTGGATTCAAGCCGTTACGCTGGACGGGATAAGTCCGAAAGCCTACCCCCAGAAGGGCAAGTTGCTCGCCTACAGCATCTCCTGATCGATCAGCCATGGCTGTCACCTCATGGCCCGCCGTCACCAGCGCTTTTAAAAGATCACCCCGGAAATTTATCAAAGACTGCGGTAATGCGCCTATCAATACAACACGACTCAAATTTGCACCTTATCATTTAAACAAACTGATTTTATGTTTTCCAGGATTGAAGGATATTTTTTATGATTTCGACAGGAGCGTTTAAGGGTTCATCATGCCATATCCCGTTTCTGTCAAAAAAGCCTTCGGCCTGCAACAATGCAGCATGTGAAAATCCGTAGCTGATTTCGACAATTTTCCCGGCCCCGCTCGTTTTATCTACAACGAAATCGTATCCCATACACTTAAATCCAAGTTCATCGCTAGTTGAAAAAGCAGAGGAAATAACATTTTGTGAGACCAGGCTTTTTTCAAAAAATAAACTACCGCCGCCAGAAGCTCTAAAATCTCCCTTTCTTATACTCCTTGCGATAAAACTCAATTTATCTCCTACAACAACAACCTTTAAATCATATCCGTCATTTGGGATAAATTCCTGAAGGAATAGATAGCCATTTTCATTGGGAAACTCTTTGGCATTTGCTAACGTTCGCAGAAATTCCGGAATTCGTTTTGCCCGCTTCTTGATGGTCGTCCAATCATGCGAAGATTTAATATTTGAGGATGCCTTGTAAATTAAACTTGGTGCAGGATTATACCCTCTCCCAAACATTCGCTTTGCATAACTAATTACTGCACTTTTATTTTTTAAAAGTTTCACATTATGAGAACCGGACCCGCAACGCAACTTTCCAACTAATGGAAATTTTACGCCGCCAGCAAGCCATTTCTTGAACACATCATAATCATAGAACATATACGAACGGGGAATAGGCGCACCAATAGATTGAAGAAGATAAGTTTCCGCAATTTTATCATCAAAATGCCATGCATCATTAAAATCAGGGAAAATCTTCAATCCCATTGATTTTACAGAATATAATATGCTGCGCGCTTCAAGCATATCAGCAAAAGAGTAATTACTAAAATGCCACAACAAACAATCAAAGGATCGCAATTTGTCTATTGCATTAAGCTGATAAAGATCAATAATTTCATATGTTAATTTATGATTTATGCAATATTCAACCCATGGAAACGTCCAGTTAGTTGAATGATGATGTTTACTTTGTTTTTGACAAATAGCTATTTTCATATTCTTGTAATAGACCTTTCCCTGCATAGTGACGAGGCTTCAAAAAACTTACCGGCAAAGATATTGCAAAACATGCTTAGCATACCGTTTTTTATTTCGATACGCCGCACACAGCATCCATACACTGGTCAGGTTTAATCTTTTCAAATACCAGTTCAAATCCCTCATTTGTTTGCGACTGCCTAAATATTCACTCAGCAAAGCATTTCTTCTTGATATATATGTAGTCTCATCCAACGACAGCGCTTCAGAATATTGTTTTACATTTTCGACTGACTTCTGGTGATTTATTGATAATTCTTTTTCGCTGGCAAAAATGCCGACAGGTTCGTGATTGACAAGATGACTATCTTTAAATTCTAATGATAAAATAATGGCGGATTTATTATTGTCAGTTTGTTTTACAAGCGGTTGACTGCTTTTTGACGTGTAAACATCATCAAAGCAAAAATTCCCAAGGCTGTACGCAATCAGCGCACCATTTATTTTTTCAATCCCCTGCATAACATGAGGATGATGACCATAAAAAATATAAGGGCAAACCCGCGCTAACTGTCGCGCCATAATGACATGATCATAATTCGGATAGTTGACATGCTCCTGCCCCAGATGGAAGCTGATAATATTATGGTATCCTATGCTGCTATAATGCTTAAAATTTTTTATGACCTCACTCACATCGAGTTTATTGATGCCCGGACCCCTGCCATTGTGAATGCCAACAGGATTGGTTGAATAACAGCAGTAACCATGCAAAGCGATTTTATTCTTTGAATCTTCAAGAAATTCAACTTTGTCTTCAACGCCGAAATATCGAATATTATTTTCCTTCAGTAACTTCAGAGTCGACTTGTAACCCTCGCGGCCATAGTCAAACATATGGTTATTGGCAAGGTTAACTATTCCAACATTCAGATATGATAAAAGTTCGACATTTGCAGGATGCGCCTTAATGTGGGCTGACTTATGGCCATAACTGCGACCTGCTTTTGAAAATGGTGTTTCAAAATTGCCAATCACATAGTCAAAGCTACGAAGATATTCAGCAGCTTGAGCAAAATACGTTTTAATGGATGTATTTGAAGTTATATCGAACTTGCCAAAAAAGGCTATATCACCAAGGAGTGCTATTTTCATATTGAAAGAAAAGGATTATTTTTTAGAAGTGGAATTAAGAAAATGGTCTTCCGGGGCTATAACCTCTGGTTTCTTACCAAAAGTAGCGCATAAAAAATTGACCACAGCAATTATCCTGTTGCTCATGGGATTTCGAGAAAAAATCTCCAAAAATAAAGGAAAAATTTTCCCATGTTTAATATTTAATATGCTTTGCTCATAGGCTGATATCGTGTTCCGAAGATTTTGTTTATTCATGTCATTTAAAATACTCTCATTACATTCTAAACAGACTTTCATTAGATCAACATGCATCTGCCGCCCGAGAATATGCGAATCAACATTTTTCAAGCGTGATTTCAATGTATATTTAGGGGTCGAGATATTGTTCTCATGAACGCGCCTATATACAAGTGGCTGATACAGGCGGTAATATCCACCTGTAACTGATGTAAATAATCCGATAGGTGTATCAAACGGCAAATTGTATCTTCTTATAATGGGAGCCAAATAACCCAAAACTTCGCGGCGTACCGCAAGTGTCAATCCAACGCTAACATTGTCTCTAGCCTGACGGGCAAAACTTATCTGATCTATACCCCCCTTACCCATTCTCATCTTGTTAATTGCGTTATTATTCTTGTTACCTTCTGAATCAATACAGGAAATTGAACACCCCATTGCGGTAATCGAATGATTATTTTCAAATTCATACATCATCTTTTCAATTTTTATATTATCCCAAATATCGTCCTGATCACAAAAAAAAATTACATCACCTTTAGTCATTGCCGCACAGTCAAGATAATTTAATGTATACCCCTTATTTATTTCATTAACTACTAATTTCCAAGAAGTATGCAAATCATTATTTTCAATAAATTTTTTAATTAAAGCCACCGTATTATCTTTTGAGCCATCATCACAGATAACCACTTCATCAGGTTTTCTCGTTTGATTATTCAACGACTTTAACTGTTCTATCAGAAAGCGCTCACCGTTATAAGTAGTCATAGCTATTGATGAGCTCAATTTATTAGCAATAATATTGGGGCATTTTGTTATCCTAAAATCATTATACATCATTGATACAGCTCCAGATAGAATATAGGTCAATTGACAATAAGTGACTCACGGCGTTAATGCATGATTTAAATTCTTTGCAAATTTCTATTTTTATTCTCGTATAAATTTATTCGATTAATAGCAGCGACAATTGAATAAAACAAAATCATTGTTAATGCAAAGTCTTGTCTCGAAAAAAAAGAAGACCCTTGAAGTTTGTAATAAAATTTAGAATAATAATATGAAAATACAATATTGACATCTTTACTAACACAGTCTCACATGTTTTTTTATAAAAATTCAACGGCCTTTTTAGAATTATTAATACCACATATAAATATATATAGGCTGATATTGACAGTAATAAACCATTAATTCCTACCATATGTATCAACTGTACAAAACCTATATCAGAGCTCTCCGTGTTAATCCCAGTCCCAAATAATATATTGAATGCTCCTGAAGGAAAAAACCACATGCTATCTGAAAGAGCTGTAATAGTGTCTCTACTATATATGTATTGGAATTCAATGTCACTGTCTATGAGAGAAAGGAAGCTTAAGGTATCCGCGAGAGAATCCGAGGCGGATATACTACAAATTCTATTGAGGGATATAACAGAGCTAATGCTTGAAACATGTAATTAATTAAATGGCCGTTGCCACATCCAACATCCAATATTCTAATCAATGACTTTTTATCCGTCTTCCTCTTGATTTCAGTATTTACTATACTCAGCAAGTGAAGATTAGTAACACTTTCTGCCCTTGGAATCATCCCGTTTTACTCCTAAATATTTCGCTAATAATTGCACGCCATAACATAGCATAGCCCTTTATTGTTTCTTTTGCCTCCCTGCCAAACCGCCTACAAATGGCCAGCGCAAGTCTGCTAAGGGGTTCAACAAACAAAGTGCCTGTCATTAATAATGTTGCCGAAAACCAGTCAAAGTGCTTGTATCCATATTTAATACGGCTTCTTAGAGAATAAAAAAGCCGTCTCGCCTTAACCTGCTCGGATGTACCCCCTCCTTTGTGATAAGCTTTAGCATCAGCGAGGTAAACGGTCTTCCACCCTTTGTTGTGGGCACGACGTGAAAGATCAACTTCTTCGAAATAAACAAAAAAACGCTCATCAAAGCCGCCCAGGGGCTCAAACAATTGCCTACGGATCAGAAAAAAAGCACCCATAACTTGATCAACTTCACGGGTTTCCCCGTGGACCCACTCGCTCATAAAATGGCTGGGGAAATATCGAGGAAAAAGCATATTAAGCCCAAGCATTTTTGAAAAAAACATGCTCGGCGTAGGAAATCTGGCACAGGTGCGGGCAACACGGCCAGTTTCGTCTACAAGCTGTATGCCGACAATGCCGATTTGTTGATTTTCCGGCCGTTCCATAAAGGCAAGAGGTTTGATCAGCGAGTCCTCAAAAAGACGGGTGTCAGGGTTAAGAAACAGTAAATAATCAGATATGCTCCCCTTTGCGCCCTGATTGCAGGCCGCCGCAAAACCTCTGTTTTGCGCATTCCTAATAACTACAAGAGGGATGTCAATATTGTCCAGACAGTCAGACGACCCGTCCGTTGAGGCGTTGTCCACAACCACCACACGGTTTAGTTTAAATCCATCCCTGTGCGCTGCCTCAAAGGACTTTAGACACTCATAAAGTTGTTTTCCGGCATTCCAGTTGACGATGATGATTGAAAGCGATTTAATCGTCATGAGAAGAATTTGCCACTGAAGAAAAATAGATACGAGTACAGTGCAATACTAGCTATCACGAATAAAATAGAAACCTCTTTAACAGGTGTTCTTTGCTGCAAACCCTGGGCAACAAAAAAAACCCAAAGTACCGCAAAATACTCTCTATATCTGTGTGCTATTACTGCGAAGTCCATCGATGCGTAAAAAATGGCCATTCCGATTATCTCAAGTAGCAATACATACTTCATCATTGACGGAAGACGTCCCCACATTACCAGACCCCCGATAATCATCCCCCAATCCAACAGCAAGGCTGCGGAAAATGGATTAGGCGCTACGTAACCAAATCCCACTGCCTGATACATTGCAATCACCATAAATGAATCCTGTAAATAATTTACTGCCGGTTTGACTGCAAATAATGTCGTAATAAACACAACAACACTAACTGTGATTACAGTTTTTAGACTAAGCGCTTGTGTGAACCTGCTACGTAATTGAAGGAGCAATACGAGAGGGATGATAATTATTGCACATAGGTGAAATGCTAAAGCCGCAGCACAGGCTACAACACCACCAATGCGATTGCCGCGCCATGATAATACAAAAGCTATAACCATAAATGAGGTAGAGCAAGCTGCACGTACTTGAGTCAATTCATGAAGTGGTGCGAAGCGTATCAGATAGAAGAGCATTATAACTAAAAACACTAACCGACTTGATGAGAACTGGTTTATAGCCCAACATTTTAAAAAAATTGCGCTGGCGGCAATTACACCAAACACTGCCAGATTGGATGAAAACAGTTCTGTCAGAAAAAAACTGACAATTACAAAGCCTGGCTCAGCTCTGCTTGTAACAAGCACATCCAACCCATCAATTAGTAATAAATTAAAAAACCGGTCATAGCTCTGCCAATCAGGTGCCTCCCCTGGAATTTGAAAAAATACTAAAAGGAAGATAATCAACGACAGCGATAGCCAAATGACAGGATATGATCGACACCTTAAAGCCCCATTATTTTCATCAACTAAATCAGCCATGCCTTTACTTCCAATCATCAAGTGACGACAGACCAAATAATTTTTGCATATGAAACCAAAGAGCCATCCTTCTGTGCAGTTGAAAACGGCACGAGCAAATAATCTAAAATCAAAAAATAGTTTACTGTCATTTAACATCAATCAAAAAATTCAACATTTTATTCGCGACTGGATCCCATCCGAATTCCGCAATATCTTTAGAGGCTTTCATTACTCTGGTGTAATATTCTCTACTAGATACAATCTTACCAACAGCCGCCACAATAGAATTTGCACTACTTACTTCGACAATCCAACTATTCAAATTATTTGCTGGCAAATACCCAGTGGTTACCACTGGCACGCCACACGCCATGGCTTCCATTACGGGATAATGTGGCGCCCCGAGTTGTACCGTGCCAGGCGCTATCATAATGTCCAGCGTCCTATAATATTCCGCTAGATCTCTGTCGTTTTTTGGCACCACAATCTTCACGCCGGGATGTGCCCATCCTTCAGGTAAGTTACCATACGCAACATGCAATTGGTAGCGATGATCCTGTTCCCACAAAACGTCAAATGCTTCCAGCACATACCGTATTCCCTTAGCAGGTTCGCGACGTCCGATACAGCCCAACACAATTTTATCAGCAGTGCTTAGGTCTTTGTTCACTTTCTTTGGATAGAACAAATCAAAATCGATACCCGGTGGCACCCATTCCTTAGCGCGAATATTTTTGTAACCCATGTAGATTGGCGCATTACAGATTTGAAAAAGATCGAAGTTATAACTTTTCGTGGACAGCCACTCAAGCACGCGCGCCTTTAACCCCTTTTCCAGCGCGTAGTATTCTGGCTCATATGCTTGGATGTAGTAAAACTTTTTCGCGGCACCGCAGGATGCCAATGCAACAGGCCATGCTGTTAATGAGTGATTCGCTAATATGACATCGTATTCCTTGCCTTTTTTTGAAAGCACCCGGTATAAGCTAATCAAGTTAATCCAGCCATTGAAAGATCGCGGCGATCTTTGCTCCCTCTCCACGTCGCTTATTATCCTACCCGAATTGGTCGCCCATTTAATCCCGGCGTTAGTAGGAAAGTACGGCATCGCACTGGCCTCATTGACCAGGAAATCCACTTCGTGTCCAGCACGAATCCAATGATTTGCAAGTTCAGAAAGGACGCGGCCACCTCCTGCACGAGCAAACCCGAGAATTGGAATGAGGATTTTCATTTCTTAATTCCTGAAAATAGTTGACGATTAACGATAGCGATCATAACAATCCAATAAATTGAGGTAATTTAATAAGTCGAACTATCTAAAATTCCAGTAAAAATCAACCCACGATTTTTCATTTCAACCCAATTTCACGCAAAATTTTCCCTTCAAATTTTTTTTCATTTCCTTACACTTTTTGCTGGCGTCCCTACGTTCATTCTGGTATACGCTAGTCATGTTCCCCGTTACCATCAGAAAAAGGACCATCACCAACACCGATAAATTTCTAAACATTTTTTCACCCACGGCAACCGAGCCATGGAGAGTCAATAGGGGACGTTGCTACGTAACTGCGTTATTCTAATATATCCCAAATGCCCTCATCATTGTCAATCAATTTCTTACCTCTTTCTGCACACCTTCCTGCCGTCACCGGATGAATGCCTAATATCTCTGCAATCTCGTTGAATTTATAACCCATGTTTTTAGCAGCAACAAATGAAATCAAACTGCGCGCATGGCAATTCTTCTGTCTTCGATTTCCAGATAAAACCTCATCTTTGTCAGCATCAAGATAGGTTGAAACTTTCTCGACCAGTTCAGACAGCGAAACTTTTTTCAGTAATTTATATCCCTCGATTTTCTCTGAATCAGCCAGGATGTTTCCAACAAACTCTCCGCTTCCGAGTATTCTTGCATCCCCCAGTTCACGCTCTTCTTTCTTGCGTCGCAATAGAGTTCTTTTGTCCCCGCCGGCACTCCGGACCAATCCACCACCTTGTTCCAGAGGTCAGAAGTCAGAAGTCAGAAGTCAGAAGAGGAAATGGGGGACAGACCACGTTTTTGGAGGCAATTCAATCTTTTCGTTTTCGTGGTCTGCCAGCTGCACCTGGTTTCACTCTGCGCCCTAATGCTTGTGAAATTTCATTTTGAAAACGGTTAGTCCCTAAGACAAAATTACCATTGGTAGCTTTGCGAATATTGTCAATTATCCCCGACTCCAAGTGAAAACGAAATAACTCCCGATAAGCTGCATACCTTTCATCTTCTGTTCTACCAAGATCCAAGTATACGGGGTGCGGACTTAAAACTACAGTACTTTCACCTTGAGCATTGGTGCGGTAACTGGACCAACGGTATTCTCCAGGATGTTCAACCATTTCAGCACGTACTGGATTTAGTTCAATATAGCGCTGACATACCAGAAAATAGTTTTCTTGTTGTATAATGCCCGAACGGAAACGCCCCTCCCAGAGGGTTCCACTTCGTTTATATGTTCGATTGATGTATTGAACGTAACGCTGCCCAAGTCTCTTCATCAATTCCCCAGCGCTGTTCTCCTTTGCCGGGGTTAAAAGGATGTGGACATGGTTGGTCATTAATATGAAAGCATGGATAGCACAGTCAGCTTCTTGTGCATATTCATGCAACCAGTCAAGGTAAAAGAGGTAATCCTCATCAGCGAAAAAACATGCTTGGCGGTTGTTGCCTCGCTGGATGATATGCAGAGGAATACCAGGGTGAATAAGTCGTGGTCGTCTTGGCATATAATTTATGCTTATCAAGATCACATAATAAGGTAAAGAAAAAACGTGGTCTGTCCCCGATTAATCTCCTTTTTGTTAACAGTAAGTTGTATGATTTTGCTTGGTCCGACCCCCTTCGACCTAAGTCATCATTTCATCTACACGATAAGCTGATCGTAATCGCTAATTTCGAGCAATTAAATCAAAGCGGGAATATCCAAGTCTCTTTAACGATGTCGTTTGGTAAATCATCTTAAATTTATATAGTTTGCGTATTTGCATATTGCGTCCCATGCAATATCATTTTTCGACTGATTCACACCTATATAGTTAAATATTTTAGAGGAGAATCTTTCATAATATCTTGCAATTAAAGAAGAATACTTTTGTTTTACAAAGTTCTCTTGCTCGAGTCCAAGACCATGCAACAAATATACGTTTTGATGATCGATTTGCGGGCAAACAACTACTGGAATGTTATTCCTCATGCTAGCCATTCTAAACCATAGATCATCTGTAGTAGGTGCAATTTTCAAAAAATGTTCATCATTTATAAAATCGAGGTCTAACAACTTTTTCCTATATACAGCCCCAGCACCTCCAGTCGCAAGGATATCAACTCCTTTGGTTTTTTCTGTGATAAGTCCCCAATTACTGTAATTTTGCCAATTTCGAAAAAAATTTTCTTTTATTCTTCTTGCCCTGCAACAGACAATTGAATCAGTCTCTTCCTCCGAAATTTCAAGTAAATTTTTAAGCCAGTCTTGACCATATAGAATATCGTCATCTGCTGTGACAATAATGTCATTTGAAGAGGAATTCTCTATTGCTGGCAATAATTTTCTATAAGAACCGGTATTTTCAACATAATTTACATTAATTTCTTTATGTAGTAACCACTCAGGAGTTTCTTTGAAACCACTGTCCCGGAGATAAGCGTTTTTAGAGATATTTACCATTAAGACATCAGGCTTGTGAGTCTGTCTCAAAAGCGACTGTATTGTGTAAAAAAGAAGATGGGATCTCTCGAATGTAGATGTCAGTGAAACGATGATTTTCATATATTATGCTCCTTTATTTCCTAAATTTTGATAATTTATTTTAGCAAAAACCAAACGCCTACAAGAATAATATTTAAGAAGATGATTCTATTGTAAATATTGCGAAGTATGTGGTTTTAGTGTAAGTATTCCATGAGTATCAGTGATTACTTTATTCGTTCTTAATGATTAATGTACCATTTGCGTCACTAATGGATTCTTTACTATCAGAACAAACACCAATAAGATTCAGAGATGTGTCGAGATCGGAACTTTTATAATAGAAATCATCCGTCGTGAATTTGTTTTTTAAACTTTCTGAAATTTGTCTCTTTTTGTTGACATAAATAGATTGCCTTATAGCTCTCAGGAACTTAAGCAGTGGAGATGGAAGGCTATCAATAACTAGGCTACGGAGTGGCTTATTAATTTCAGTTTTCACGCGGTCTCTATTTCGAAGACAGCGGTTGAGTTCAATATTGTAGGGACATTCCATCGCAAAACCGCCAAAAACCTTAACAAAGGAGAAGTACTGTTGAAGGAATCCATTGAGTTCTTCTCCACGGAACTCGTGCATGTGAAAGGGGTTCCAAGGGCGCTCGCCAGGGCGCACGCGTATAGCGGCGTTTGGAGTCGTTAGGAGCAGAATTCCGTCAACCCGGAGAACTCTGCGCGCCTCTTTAAAATAGGAATTGTAGTCGTCCAAATGCTCGATCACCTGAAAGCTTGTAATAATATCGAAAGAATTGTCTGCGAAGGGCAAGGTGGTACCATCGACCACCTGGAACGAAGCTTTATCACCCTTGTATCTAGATTTGGCCTCATCAATTGCAGATGGCGATACATCCACCCCAACAATGCGCTTGCACATTCGACTTAGACAGTTGGTCCCATATCCGCAGTTGCATCCCAAGTCAAGGACATCCTTGCCCACCACTAGCTTCTGGGCAGATTCATAGTCTGATTGATGCATAAGATAGAGGACAAATTCCTCAACGGTTTGGAAGTTTTCTACCTTGACGATTTCGTGTTCCTCGGCCTGTAGCTTTACAGCCTTGCTTGTTGCCATATTCAAACCTCTTTCCTTACAGGTTTTTAAGTAGTGAAACTACAGCTATTACTTTGGTTTTCTGGATAGCCTCATATACCGAAAAGACTTAATAATGTTGTTCTTAGGGTCAAGAATCAGCGAAACAATTATGTATGAAATACAAATTATGCATCCGACATAAAAAGCGTTCCAATAATTGGAAAAGGATTCAAGCAAATACGAGTGAAGAAAAAACCCCAAGGCTCCAGATATTACTGTTGCGAATGCATTCACGCGTAGAGCTATTATAAAATCACCAATCTTGATAGGCGTACCTGCGATTGCATACAGAATGCAAGGGACAGCCATTGTCAGCATGGCTATTGAATAGGCCCAGGCAACACCTATAGCTCCGTATGGTAAACCAATAAAGAAAGAAATTACTAGCCAAGAGCAACCTATTAGTCCCCATTGAAACATTCGCTTTCCGCGGCCTAAGGCAACATATAGGACCCCGGTAATATTCCCTATTGGCTGAAAAAATGCGGAGACTGAGAGGGCACCGAAGATGGGAACAGCTTCCAACCACTGCTGGCCAAGAATGAGCAGGATGATTTCAAGGCGACAAATAATTATCCAAGCAATAAGTGGGAAAGTAATGAACGAAATTACGTTTAACGTTTTGATGAAGTAGTCTCGGAACTGTGCCGGATCGTTCTGAAGGCGACTCAGCGCAGGGATAGCCACGGCAGAGATGGGCCCATTTATCTGTCTTAAAGGCAGAGTCAGCAAGCCGTATGCTTCAGTGTACAGCCCTAACTGCCCACCACCCCAGACATTCCCTATAAGCACATTGTCCGCATTCCGTGCGAAATAGTTAACAAAGTTAAACCCGGTTAACTGACCACCAAATTTGAGCATAGCGCGCGTGCCAACTCCACGGCGGGGTCGCCCAGGAACCCATCGACAGAAGATCCAGCAGAATACCATAAAAGACATTTGTTGAATCGCCATTTGGACAATAAGGGCCCAATAGCCGGCACCGGACAAGGCCGAAACAACCGCCGCGGACATGGCTAGGCCTCCGGAAAAAATTTGAATCCAAGCAAGTGCGCCGAACTTCATTTGCCGACGAAGTAGAGCCTGATGTTGAACAGTCAGGCCGCTAAAGATAAAAACGCTGGCGACTGCTAGCGTTATAGGAACCAGTCGAGGCTCGCCATAGAACCAGGCAATGGCCGGGGCCAGCGCAGCCATCAAAACCATTAACCCAAAGCTCAATCCTACGTTAATCCAAAAGAGCGTGCTGATCTGCTCATGGTTGACCGTGTCACGTTGGACCGTCGCCATCGAAAGACCGGCATCCTTAAACATGGTCACGAAACCTGTCAACGCTGTTACCATCGCGACTAACCCAAAATCGCCTGGCGTCAGCAGCCGAGCTAAAACCGCGGTAGAGCCAAGATTGATGACAAAATTTACACCCTGAGCGCCAAGTGTGACAGCTCCACCGCGCACACTGCGTCCTTTCAGGTCTGCATGCAACAGTGACGTATCAAACGGATCTAATGCCTTGGCAATCTTTTTAGCCATGGTTGGCGAGCTCTCCAGCCAGTTTACTCTTAAAATCGGGTGACATAATAACCATTCTAATTGTAGGCATCGTTCTGAATGCCGGTTTCGTCAACCCAGTGAATTTCGGCCTTTTCCTGCTTGGCATGGGCCTGGATTTCTGGGTAGACCGTCTCATACCACTGCGTAACGAGCTTGGGGTTATTCTCGTAGGCACGCTTGGTCGGCTTTGGCAGAGACCGACGATTTCGGGTACAGCTTTGTTGTCCAGCCCTTTTTTACGTAAACGAACGACTTGCTTACGTAGCTCGTACTGTGTTTGTTGATTGTGTTTGCGAGCATCGATAGTATTCATGACCGAAGAATAGCACTCTATTAGAAAAAATGAATGCTTATTCACCGCGTCAATATCTCGTATACATAAAAATCAGAAAATGAACCTGTTGTATAGTCACCGCTATAAGGATATTTGTTTGCAATATGATCAATTATCATGAAATTAGAAATGTTTTTTTGGATCCAGTTTATAAACCTCCTATGCGTCACATGTGTCCCTTCATACCCTTTATTTTTATCAGAATCGCTTGCGTAAATGATCACATAGCGATTAGCTGACTTAAACAAGGAACGCATATAATTCTCAAATATATCGTCTTCTATCAAATGATATATTACATCTAATGACAATGTTAAATCAGCAGTTTCACCACCATAATCTGTCATCAGCTTAAACGTTTTACTGGTATCGCTTAAGAATATAGCCTTACATGAGTCTATAATTGTGTGACTCACATCAAAACCGATATAAGCAGGGTAGTTAGCAAGCAATAGTTGATTTCCATCTCCGCACCCAAATTCAATCACAGATTTTACGTGGTGTTTAGCTACGAAAGAATTAAGAATTTCTGCCTTAAACTCTGCAAACTTGTTATAAGAGCCGACACCTGAGTTACCTCCAGAAGCATAACGCTTTTCCCAATATTCGTTGGAACCAGGAAAGGGTTCTGGCTTTGATATGTTCCCCTTGATTCTCCAATAAACCTGTTTAGCCACATTACCAAGGGGTCAATAGGGGACGTTGCTACGAGGGGTCAATAGGGGACGTTGCTACGTAACTGCGTTATTCTAATATATCCCAAATGCCCTCATCATTGTCAATCAATTTCTTACCTCTTTCTGCACACCTTCCTGCCGTCACCGGATGAATGCCTAA
>Ga0307990_1001316_pt1 | contig 21047 bp, 15 predicted proteins | sample EllFjometagen129_FD_203168 | JGI IMG/M metagenome (GOLD analysis project Ga0307990, IMG submission 203168) | Marine microbial communities from Ellis Fjord, Antarctic Ocean - #129 | ecosystem: Environmental > Aquatic > Marine > Unclassified | place: Southern Ocean | collected 2014-10-08
TCGTGGTCCCTGACGCCAGAGATCATGCAATTGCCCGTGGTTTGGAAAACTGCGACATCTGGGGCCCTACTGATGTGTACGAAGTTCGACTCCCCTTACCCGGTGACGCCACACCGATCGTGCTTGGCCGGATCATCCAGCGTACGGGAAAATTCGAGGCAGAAGACCCATTCTATGGCATGCGACCTGACGATGGTCCTGCGTTACCGGGCAAAAAGAATAATCCCATGATGCCCATCGCATGGACCAAGACCTACCAGATCCCTGGCGGCCAACGAGGGCGTGCTTTCACCTCGACCCTAGGGGCTGGAACTGATCTGATATCCGAAGGTGCACGTCGACTGTGGACCAATGCCGTGTACTGGACACTGGGCATGGAACATCTTATTCCGGACACAGGCACAGCCGTGGATCTGGTGGGGACCTACAAACCCACGGGATACGGAAATCACCCGAATACCTACTGGCTCAAACAGAACGTCAAACCATCCGACCTGGCATGGGACACGACTAGACCTTAAGGAGGCTTTATGGCACCGTTGAATTCTGCAGACACTCCCCGTGAAACAACACGTCGTAATTTTTTAAAAACGTCCAGCGTCCTGGCATCGACAGCCATCACAGGCACATTGGGACTCCACAGCCATCTGTATGCTGCTGGCAGCGATATCCTGCGTGTGGGCATGATCGGCTGCGGATGCCGCAACACGGGGGCAGCCGCTCAGGCGCTTGCCGCCGACCCTGGCGCACGTCTGGTGGCCATGTGTGATATCTTTATGGATCGTGTCAAAAACAAACGGGGCGTCCTGAGACAGCAGGCCCCTGACCAGGTGATGGTTGATGACGACCACTGCTTTGAAGGCTTTGACGGATACAAACAGGTGATTGAATGTTCCGATGTGGTCGTGATCGCCAATGCTGCCAAGTTTCATCCCCTGCACACATTCACTGCTATCAAAGCGGGCAAGCATGTGTTTTTGGAAAAACCCCACGGCATTGACCCGGCTGGCATTAAAGTCTTACTGAAAGCCAGTGAGCTGGCCCATCAAAAGGGACTCTGCCTGGTATCAGGCCTACACAGCCGCTATCACATTGGCTATGAAGAAACTGTCAAACGTATTCATGATGGTGCCATTGGCGAAATCGTCTCCATTGAAGAGAACTTTCTGCGCGCACCCTATGTGATTATCGATCGCCAGCAGGGTCTCTCAGAGCTCCAGTGGCAATGCAGCACACAGTACCATTTCCGCTGGCTTTCAGGGGACGATGTCCCCCAGTCCCTGGTACACAACCTGGATCGAGCCAGTTGGGTCATGAACAACGAAGTGCCAGTCAAATGTCATGGCATGGGAGGCCGTTCGTCCATGACAGCCCCCATTTATGGGGACGTCTTCGATCATCATGCCGTGGTGTATGAACATGCCAATGGTGTGCCGATCTATGCCTTCTGCCGGACCACCAAGGGCTGTTACGATGAGTCTTCCAGCTTGATTCTGGGCAGTAAAGGACAGGCAGACATCACACGCTGCAACATCACAGGCGAGACTAACTGGCGATGGAAAGGCCGCTGCAACCCGTATCAAAGAGAACACGACCTCCTCTTTGCAGCCATTCGCTCCGGAAAATCCATTAACAATGGCAGCTACATGGCACGCAGCACCATGGTGGGCATTATGGGCCAGTTGTCATGCTACACTGGCAAAGAAGTGACCTGGAACCAAGCCATGGCCTCTGATTTTTACTATCCGCCCAAAGCGGAAGCATGTCACGACCAGATGGAACCGCCCACACGAGTAGGCAAGGATGGAAGTTATCCCGTGCCGACCCCAGGTGTCACAAAATTGATATAATGAGAACGGGCCTTCTGCAAAAAGCCCTGTGCGGTACAGTTTTTGGTGTTCAGTTTTTGGTAAAACGTACTTTTCATACTGAAAACTGCCTACTGAAAACTTGGAGTTTGCAAAACTTCAGTCAGAACTAACTTGCGAAAAACGACAATCAGGAGACCGAGTGTGAAAGCCAAGGCTTTGTATATGATCATGTTGATGCTGGTCACAAGTAATCTGGTGGCCAAGGCAAAACAACCGCCCAAAACATACCCGCAAACCCTACTGACCAACACCGGAAGAAAACTAACATTCGACCTGGTTCTTATCCCTGGTGGACAGTTTCAAATGGGCAGTTCGGCCAACGAAGAGATGCGTAAAGACGATGAAGGGCCACAACATACGGTAAAACTTGACCCCTTCTATCTTTGCACCACAGAAACCACCTTGGCCTTGTTTTCAACTTATTACAAGGAAACAGCCACAGCCAAAAGGGAATTTGTGGCCATATCGGCCAAGCAGAAGGAATTAGAACAGGCCAAGCAGGATGAGTTTGACGGCGTCACAGGTCCCACGCCGGTATATGGTGACATTGCTCTGGGACATACAGAGAACTTTCCCGCCATGGCCATGAGCTGGAGAAACGCCGTTTTATTCTGCAAATGGGTTTCAAAGAGAACGGGCAAAACCTATCGTCTACCCACAGAAGCAGAGTGGGAATATGCCTGCCGGGCCGGGTCCAATCAGAGCTTTGGCAACACCAGTGATCCCAAACTGGTGACAAAAATGGCGTGGTACGTGGATAATTCCGACGGCATACTCCATGAAATTGGGACAAAAAGGGCCAATGCTTATGGCCTGTATGACATGATGGGCAATGTGCGCGAGTGGGTTTATGATTTCTACAGTCCCACAGGCTACAAAGGCCGAAGCTTGACTGTACCTGTGTCCAATCCAACGGGCCCCAAACAAGGCAAGGTTCACGTGGCACGCGGCGGCGACCACAGCAGCCCTCTGGATGAAATGCGATGTTCATCACGCACGTTTCAAGAACGCTGGTGGCAGTCGGGCGATCCCCAACTGCCCAAGAGCGTCTGGTGGTTACCCACCATGGACTTCATCGGTTTTCGGATGGCCTGCTCAATTAATCCTGCGACACCCAAATAATGGCCCGATTGAGCAGCCGTTTGTAGCTCGGGTTGGCATAGGCCTTCCCGTCGTGCCCCAGCTGAATCGTACAGATGCGGGCATTTTTGTAGGTACGGGTCCAGGCAATGGTTTCATCGCTGGTGGCGTGGTCCGTGGTCAGTAACACATGATTGTCCTTGGCGTGCCATACGTCTTTATAGGATTCATCATGGATGACAAAATCCTTCAGTCCTCGCGTAATTGGGTGGACCTTGTTCTTGACCGTAATCGCCATGTCCAAATCATGCTTGTACTTGCCCGCTAAAAAGGTCTGCCCCTTCTCTTTTGTCTCAGCCAGGTAATAGCAGGCGCCAATGATCTTCTTATACTCGGGCCAGTCTTGATGGGCAGCCAGATTGTGATGCATGGCCACAACGCCCACACCCTGATTCAGGAGCGACAGGAAGTTCCTCTGGCGTTTCTCACTGATATCCTGCGTCATATTGTAAAAAGCAATGACGTCATAGTCCCAATCGCTAATATCTTCAAACAGTTCACTGTGATCCTTCTGCACAAGCTCTACCGCTTCTACTCGATTCAGAGAACCCCACATCTTCAAAAATGGTGCATGCTCAAAGCCGTGGCCCCCTGTCACCACAGCCACCTTGATCTTGCTCCGCTTCGCTGGCTTGATCTTTTTGATCCGAATATTTCGCCATTGCACCCACGCCGGTGTGTCACCGCCAAAACCGTGAACCTGCAGGCCAATAAAGCCCTTGCCCGTCATGGCATCTGTCACATCCGCCACAGGCACAGCATTGACCCAGGTCCTGATGTGATCACCAATACACACAATGCGGTATTTGTTCCACTGACCATCCTTGAATGCGGCCTTTGCCAATGGGCAGGTGCGGTCCTTGCTTAGCCAACCACGTCTGGCCTCGTCATAGATAAAACCGGCAGATCCGTTGATCGCAATCTCTACCTGATACCCATGCACACGACCATTACGATATTCGGGCATGCTGTTGCTGCGAACCTGAATCCCTGAGTTGAGTCGCGAGTCTACCAACACATCCAATTCTAACTCAAAGTCCGTATAGGGTCGCGAGCACAAAAAGGAATTGGGGCTGCCTTCAACTGTAGTCCCCTTGATGGTGCCATCCACCACTTCATACTTGGCTGTCCCATTTTTCTGCTTCCAGCCCTTGAGGGTTTTGCCATCAAACAGAGATTCCCAGCCTTTCTCGCAGGTCACACTGGGCAGATCATCCGGCAGAGGTTTGACTTTGATGTTCTTGTAATGAATCTTACTGCCAGGATCATGGCCCTGCAGCGCAAATGTCCCGCTCGTGAGTGGTTTGTTACTGTTGTCCGGCTGCACATAATCCACCACAGTACGCCCATTGATCTTGACCACCACATGCTGCCCCTCGACAATGATGTGTTCTGTATACCATTCGTTGTCTTTGGCCGTGGCCACCAGCACATTCTGAATATTATAGAGACTGCCCGTCTTGCGGGGGTCCTTGGTATAGGAATTGTTGACCTGCACTTCAAATCCCTTGCCTGGCCACCCCTCTTCCTGGTAGGCTGTGTGGAAGTAGAGACCGCCATTGGCCCCAGGCTTGGTCTTCACATCAACCTTATATTCAAAGTTCTTGAAGTTGGCCTGATTCACCGGACCATCATAGAATAGGTGGCTCCGGTTGCCATGGGCCACGATAACCCCATCCCCAGGCTTATCGCCAGGCACAAACTTGAAGCAGTCTTGATTCTCAAGATTCTTCTTCCACCCATCCAGGCTGTTGCCATCAAACAGCGAAATCCAGCCATCTTCCGCGTAACAGGGGATACTCAATAAAAGGGTGGTCAACAACAGAACGAACATGAGTGTACGCTTCATCATAATAGAGCTCCTCTGAAAAAAGTTTGACAGATTCAAGGTGGTCTACGCATTGCGATCAATACCACAACGAGCCCATCTTCTCCCAAAATGGGCTGATATGCAAAGAAAAAGGGAGATCAAGAAAATACGCCACGATTGTGGTGCCTTGAGGCCGCGAGAAAGGGCTGAGGTTAGGGACTAGGGGTTGCTTCCCTGGGCACGCGCACTTCCCTCTATCTTCGGAAAACGCCTGACTATTTTCTTTTTTTCTTGAACGCGTCCCCGGTTATCGCATCTTCTACTTGCGAATCGTAATTATTCGAGCACCCTCATTAAGGAACCGTAGATGGATGCTGCCGAACAAATGGAATGCCTGATACTTCGCTGTCAAGTGGGGGATCATGACGCGTTTGAAGAGGTGTTTCGACAATTTCAGCCGCGCATTGAGTATTATGTGCGTCGGCTGAGTGCCACGGAACAGGGCGTGGAGGATCTGCTGCAGGACATCTGGCTCAAGGTGGTGCGCAAGATTGGCACGCTCAAACACCCCCGGGCCTTTGTAAGTTGGCTCTATTGTATTGCCCGTAATGAGCTGTATGGCCGGGGGCGTAAAGTGACTATCCAGACCATCTCCTACGAAGAAGAACATTTAGCCACACACGATGATCCGGACACCTGGCTGCTCGCCACTGAGGATGTGGAACGGATTCATCGCAGCCTTGATCGAATCAAACCTCATCACCGCGAGATTCTCATTCTTAGTTTTTTAGAGCAACTGGATCATGCTGAGATCTCAGCCATTCTGGCCTGCAAACCCGGTACCGTTCGAACGCGTCTCTTTTACGCCAAACAGGCACTACGCAAAGAAATGGAGGGAACTCATGAATAATCAAGAACAACTCCGAGAGAAACTACTGGCCCTGCAGGGACTCGACACATCGGGACCGTCTGAGTCGCAGGTGGCTCAGTTTCACGAACAGCTGTCCACAGAAGAAGGCCGCACCAAACGTCTGGCATGGTTTAATGTGACCGTGATGTGGATATGGGCCGGAACCATGCTGGCCCTCTGCATGTTGGAGCGACTATGGGAACGCATGCACATTCCCTTTGCTGCGGTTGCCATGATTATGGCGTTCCTCATGGTGGGGGTCGGATTGCCCATTCTAATGGGTCTGGGCCGCCGCCTGAAACAAAGCCAAAACACAATTCAACGTCTAAAAAAGCTGATGCCGGAGTATGCCCCCCCCACAATTCAAGCGGGTACTTTCGTGGTGCGACACGGTTCGAAGCGGTATGTTCACGGGCCAAAGCTGCTGAGTTTTGCTGCGGTCATGTGGGCTTTGTTTGCCCTGGGGGGCATCCTGGTGTTCCTCGTATTGACCAGAAAATTGACCTTTGCACCCATTGGCTTTCAAACCATGATGGCATTGCTCTCATTCTTGGGCATCATAGCGACTGCTCTGCGTACACCGCTTGAAGATCTGACTGACGTCCACCAGGTCAATCGACGAATGTGGTGGCCAGTGCCGAATCTTCCTGTCTGGCGTATGCCAAGGCCATTGCTGGCCGGCCTGGGCGGGGGCATGGCACTGATCTGCATGACCCTGGCAGTGGTCCTGATCTACCAAGAGAATACACTATACGCACGCGTGCTGCGTGGCTTCGAGGAAGCGGGCTCTTTTCATGTGCAGAGTTTCCGCTACAAGGATGATAAGCCGGTCCTGACTTCGCAGATCTGGCACGTACGCTGGCATGGCACGCGGATACAGCATCATGCAGGGGATACCGTCGTGGATCTCTATGACAATGGACGTGACCAATGGCAGCATACCCAGGGCACTGATTTTGCCATCACCCTGCAAGGACAGGGCAGTATTCTGCCAGGTGAATTGACCGAGACGGCTCGCTATTTGAAGCAATGCGAGCGTACACCGGCCGGGGATAAGGTCATTGATGGCGATCTCTGTGCACTCTATCAAGCCACACACGAACAGACTCGGTCCATGTTCTGGATCGATGATCAAAAACGATTCCGACGCTACGAAGAAAAACGTCTGGTTAATGATCAATGGCAGGCCGAGGAATTGGGCACCATTGTGTACGAAGCTGACGTGGATCCGAATTGGGTCATGCCCCAGTTTGAACCGCCTGTACGCATCATCGAACCGGGCGCCATGCTCGAAACGAGGTATCGCCTCGACACAGCCATAGCCACCGCGGAAGTCATGGGGTTGGATTTTGCCGTCCATGAAGTGCAACGCTGCCAGGGCAATTTGATTGTCACCTGCTCAGTACGCCCCACACCAGAGTCCCTGCAGCAAATCGATGCGGCCGGTTTGGAACGCCACCACCCCACAGAGGAGTATGGCAGCTTCCAGATGATGAATTGGTGGAAGCGTGAACCCAATGGCGATCTTGAATCCCGAAGCTACGCACGCGTGCAGTTAGGCCAGGTCGTTCAGAACGGCGTGTTCTACTACTGGTGTGCCATGCGCCCCACTGCCACTTGGCCGGGTCTTGAGAACCGTTTGGAGGTTTGCGGTTATGTGCATACGCGCCGCGCCCTGGCCGAACTCCGAAAAAAGCAGGCATTGCCATGGTACGAAAATATCCGTCCTATCCTGACCATTGATCTTCCCCGGGAGGAGGTCCCGCTTGAGGTTCTCAGTGACGATTTGCACAGCATCCAACGTGAGGTGACTGGCTTACATCTGTCCACCAGGCATCTGCGTGAGGTGATCCCTGAGGAAGCATTCCGGCAAGACCTGGAAAGGGAATTAGCAGGTCTGCGACCGTACCGAGAGCTATGGGACCGGATTGAATCGAAGACGCGTTTCCAATTCCTTGATCCCCAGGGACAGCCGGTGGTTGGGGCCCAGGTGGGTACAGAGTTAAAGCAGGTGCTGGGGCAATGGCAGTCTTTGGGTGTCACTGATGACACCGGCACAGTGGTGCTAAAGGGGAAGCAATTCTTCACAGACAACACGGCCCAGCATATGGGTTCCCAGATCAATGCCGTGCACCCAGAAAGAGGGCTGGCCGCCATCTATGATGTGGACGGTCGCGACTTCGGCAAAACGACTTCTTTTACCATGGTCCCAGCCTGTCACGTGACAGCCCGCTACAACTGTGAGGCCCTGTCGTCCCAAGAACATGCGTTCGGCTCGATCAGCACAAGTCTGGATCTGCATGAATCCCAGTGGGATCGCCACAGTCGTCGTCTCTTGACTCGTATTTCCTGTTCGTACATCAAGGATGTACTTGAACACACAACCGACGATGGTCGTCTTGAGGCCTGGCTCGTTCCCGGTCGTTACGAACTGAGGGCCTACGCCTATAATAGAAAAGAAAAATGGAACGTAGAGATAAGCAAGCACATCACCATACCCAAGGACCAACAAGAATTGGACCTGGGCAAGCTTGAGCTGATCTTGAAATAGAAGACAAGAAAATCCGACAGTGCAACAGTCGTACGGTGGGACGGAATACTGTCTACTGCCGGCAGAAGGACAGTTTCTGAGCAGGGAGCAGGTCCAGGTCGACAGGAGCGTGCGCAATCTTCAGGCCTGCGGCCTTGTCGCCCTCTCGCAACGGCTCTGCCCATAAACGGGTTGTCATTGCGAGCGAAGCGCGGCAATCCTCCGTTGTTTATCTTTTCCGAGGGATGCCAACTATGCAAATTCGCTGTTCCAGCGAACGAGGTTTTGCCTCGCACGGAGCCACGGGGCTCATCGGATTCGCTCAAGGTGCCAGGAAACACAAACTAATAATCAGCAACGAACAACTTAAAGCATTTTTTTGACACGGATGTCACGGGTTACACGGATTCCAAAACGAGCCACAAAAAACGAATAACGAAAAACTGGTTTATCCACTAATCTTCACTAATCGACACGAATAGCTGACCACTTAAAACCTAACACCTAAAACTTAAAACCGGGAGCAAAGCGACCCAACACTTAAAACAGATCTTTTACCACAGAAAACGCAGAAGGACACAGAAATGTCCATGACGCTGTCACTGACTGCCTTGTTGATAACCGCCAATTTTGCGAATTATGCAAATTAACTAACGCTAGCCAAGCAACCTGACAAAGTGACCTGTCATCCCGAGGAACCGAGGGATCTGTTTAACCAGCCACGCGCAGCGTTCCAAATTTACCTGATGGCTGACGGCTGAGAGCTATTCTCGACACGGATTAAAACTACAAACGAATAACGAATAACTAAAAACTAGAAACCATTTTTTGCCACAGATGGATGGGATGCACACAGATATTTTCCGTTCCGGAAAACGAGTTTTTTGCCTACCATGAAGAACCTGGAAGATCCGATGCGAATGTGTAACCCCTGGCTTATGCGCGAGACGCCGTCATGCATCCTTCGGCTGCACCCCAGAGGGGCCGTTCCAAGAAGTCTCTGCTTAAGTAAACACGTTTACTACACAGAGCCTTCCTTGAACTTGGATGACGGCTTGATCTAGCGAACAATTGGACCTGCGCAGTATGAACGATAATCAGATGGAAGTTTCTATTCTTGATTGGCTGGCGCGTCTGCCCAAGATCCAACTGAGAACCTACACCAGAGGCGACTAATTCTCTTTAAGTACTATGTCCAAGGCAGACCCTGGTTTCGCCCCAAACCGTTCTCAAAAGCTGAGCCGCAGGCGAAGTGCCTAGGGTGTGGACGCAGGAAGGATGGTCAACCAGGGAAACCTTAGAAAACCTTAAGGGTACCAGCCCTTTCTTTAGTCTTTAAGGCTGACCGCTGATAGCTGAAAACTGACAGCTGACAGCTGACAGCTGACAGCTGAGTTCAAAACTATGCCCAAAAACCCAAAACAATACAAAAGTCTCAAGTCATTCCTTAATTCTAAAGACGTAGATTTAAAGGCACTTGGCTGGCATGTCCGCACAGGTGAAAAACACATCGCGCTTCACAGACCTCTAGGCCCCCGAACCGAACTTGTCGCCCGCGTACCCAATATCACAATTGAGTTCAACGAGTCATACAAAACCAATGGAGCCCATAAGCTCGGACCATGGCTAGTCAAAGCAAAATCACTCAGCTCGCGACGCCACACCACTCTAGGCAAAGCGATCGCCTACTTCATTGAACTGGCGGAAATGCTGGCGCCTGGGCGGCCAGGGGGCGAGGTGTGAAGTTTGAAGAAGGGTGAGTAGTGAAAACCGTCCTGATCAGCGACAATTATTCACGCGACTAAGTTTCTTTATTTTGGCGAGCTTAGCCTTTGAATCACCCAGTTTATTATCCCCGAGGGCACAAGCTGCATTACGATGAGAAGCCACTGCCACACTACATAGCACTTGATGTGTCTTTCGGCATATCCCACTTTGCGCATTGCGGCACAATCTTCAAGGATATCCCCGATAACATGGCGATGTTTGCGCGGAATAATCAAGCCCAAGGTGACAGCCAATCTTTCACCCTTGGATTGTAATTTGAAAATTGACATGGCCTGGAGTTTCATCTTGATAGCTTGACACCACAGCCTCGCCTTCGCCATCAGGCCCATCTTCTCGTTTTTGCAATTCATCGCCGATTCGAATATCAAGTCCAGTATTAGCTCCCGTGTTCGGTACGCCATTCGGTCGATCATCTGGATCACCAGCAGCAGCAGCAGCAGCCGACCCACACACACCGCCCCACTTAGCATCAACTGCCAGGACACCTCTTTGAAATAGCGTTGCCACCTAGCCGTTTTGGAACGCCCCCCCCCCATGCATTCATCATGAACATCTGATAGTCACTTAGGGCTCTTTGACCAGTTCCGGTTATATTAAAGAACTTACGCGGATAGCCTCGGCGTTCGGGTTTGGTGTCGCCTGTACGAGAGGTCACAAAGCCAGCGTTTTCCATGCGTGTGAGGGTAGTATAGAGCGAGCCTAAGGGCATGCTACGCTTGGTGCGTGATTCGTATTTATTGCGAACTTCCAGGCCAGCACGCTCACCATTGATGAGGATGTCCAGAATCACGGCTTCACGATTTGTTGGTAACTTGTCTTTGCTCATAGCTTTAACCCCAAATGGGAATTCTTGTTTCAAATAATCATATCCGTATACAACTTCATGCTGTTATCTCACGCTTCTAATCCACCTAGTCCGGCGGGTTCAATCTTTGCATGACCCAGTTTGCGACTGACGAAGGCACAAGATGTATCACAATGAGTAGCCATTGCCACAGCACATGGAGCCTGATGTGTCCTTCGCAATGACCCATTCTTCGCATCGCGGCACAATCTTCCAGGATATCCCCAATGACGTGGCGATGCTTGCGCGGAATTATCAGGCCCAAGCTTACAGCTAGGTGTTCACCCTTGGATTGTGTTTTTTGAATAAACCTGCCCTTAATCTCATACCAGTATAGAGCCATTACCACACCCAATAGCGCCAAATGCAGCATCAGGACACACAACGCCGACACCGCCAAACTCAACCACAGTCCCAACCCCATGAGCACTGACACCAGCCACAGAACCAGAAACGGAAACAGCATCGTAACCAAGACCATATCTGCCTGCTCCGACCGCTCCCACCCACGCTTGATCGCCTTTCTATTACGCATACACTAAGTCCAAAATGGACAGGGTTAGGGGTCAGCAGGGTTAGGGGTCAGGGTTTAATTCCTGCAATCATCCGTTTCTAAGCCCACTTCTTATGCCTCTTATCACGTTCAAACATGGCAATGTATCGACTCACACCATGAAGAACACCCAGGGGATAGTGGCTAGGGATTAGGGACAGATCTAGAGATGAAACTTGAAACCTGAAACTTGAAAAGGCTCGCGCCATTGCCACTGGCTTTCCAACTTCAAACCTCACACCTCAAACTTCCGGCCTCTGGCTGTGGGCGAGCAGGACTGGACGAAGAAGACGCCTCGGCTTCGTGAGTACAGAGCAGCGCTGCACACGTTAGGTCCGGCACGGACCGCCCTGCCGACAGGCAGGTTAAGCGTGGGACGGACGTTCACATGGCCTGAACGCTTCGCCGCTTACGAGAGCCCTCCGTGTCTCTGTGTCTCCGTGTGAAATTGTTTTTCGTTGTTGGTTATTCGTGTAGATTCTTGAGCTCGTATTATGCTGCTATCGCAGCAGTGCTTGGATCAAGGAAGCCGCTGTTTTGGTGTGATTCGTGGACAAAAACAGTTTTTCGTTATTCGTTCTTTGTGGTTTGTTTTTAATCCGTGTAATCCGTGCAATCCGTGTCAAAAGAAGTTATCACCCATAAAGAAAGCCCCTTCCAACCGAACAACTTGCGTATGCGCAAACGGACACATGCCCGAAAAGAATGCATCAAATCCAAAAAACTGTCACAGCCTTGCGGACGCCTTCCTGGCTTCCTGTTAAGAACCCACCATTCGGAGGCCTAGGAAATCACGGTTTAATTCTTGCACAACATCTCGATCAATTGCAGGTATTCAACCCCGCCCCCTATTTCTTTCTTAGCCGTGAACCATACTTTAGCCACACATGGCTAAAGTGTGGCTCTTTTACCTATAATTTGCCAGAACGTTGGCGGCAATCGCTTCCGAAATGATTCCGCGTGCCCTCAAGTCACCAATCGAATCCGCCATGGTCATCATGCCTTGCTTTTTGCCGGTCTCAATGATGTTGCGAAGAAAATACCCACCCTTTCGCCTGATGATGTTGCGTGCTGCATTGTTCATCACCAATATTTCACAAGCCACCTGTTGACCACGATTTACAGTGGGCACTAATTCCTGATGGATCACGCCTTGAAGTGATTCTGCCAGCAAAAAACGCACCTGGCTCTCATCGCCTCCCTGGGCGTAACTGAGCAAACGCTCCAGGATCTTGTCAATGGAGATGACGTGCAGTGTCGAGATCACCAGCACGCCGGTTTCAGCAGCAGTCAGTGCGATCTTGATGGTTTCAAAATCACGCATTTCTCCAATGGCAATTATGTCCGGGTCCTGGCGAAGGGCGGCCCTGAGGCCACTACTGAAGGTCTTGGTGTCTTTGGATATTTCACGTTGACGAATAATCCCCTTTTTGTTGGTGTGGAGATATTCAATAGGATCTTCAATGGTGATGATATGTTTTTGAAAGTGTGTGTTTATATAGTCAATCATGGATGTCAGCGTGGTGGTCTTGCCCTGACTGGTGCTGCCAGTGATCAGTACTAATCCCTTTTCACGCTGGGCCAGCTTTGTGACAGTCTCTGGCAATTGCAACTCATCAATGCTCCTGGGATCAGTGGGCAAGATACGAATGGTAGCACCAATATCACCATTAAAAAAACCCACATTGATTCGATATCGACTATCGTCCATGGCCAGCATGAAGTCATAATCCAGATCCTGATTGAGCTGCTCCTTCTGCCTGTCATTCAAGAGCTGTAATGAGAGTTCCTGACTTTGTTTGGCAGACAAAAACTCTTTGCACACAGGAATTAATTGCCCCCCGATTCGAAATAAAACGGGGGCATTGGCACAGATGTGGATATCAGTCACCTGTTGACCCTTGGCATGTTCAAAAACCTGTTGTATTGTAATCATAGCTCGCTTTCACTATTTCAACCGACACATGGTTTCCCACCCACAGTATTAGACTGAGCCATGCCCGGCATGGGCATGTTTTTCTGAGTCCAGGTAATCAGGTATAGATTTGGCTTCTTCAAGAGAATCGTAAATGAGGTCTCGATCGTCATCTTCATACCACCTGAGTCGATGTCTGAGGTGATCATTCCTTCAGCCTTGTACGTCTCCATAGACCTGTACGTAGCTGTCACCTTCTTCATAATTTCATCTGGAAACATCTCTTCTGCAAAAGCATTTATGCTCAACATCAATAGAACAACGGCCAATCCAATGATTTTCATTCCAGCCATGTCTGCTTCCTCTCTTGTTTCTAATGTAGCCAATCTAGAATTCTTCTGGCGATATACGAAGCATGATCACTTCGATGCTGGTCAAAAGGAGTCACATCTCAAATGGAATTGTACAGCCCGATAAACCAATGTTCAACCAGAAAATTACCAATACCTGTAGCTCATGAGGATTGCTGAATAGGCTTGTTTTATTAAACAAACCTGCATACTCTATGATGGGAACGCCTTTAGGACCGCCGATTGCTGAAAGCTGTTTTAAACTATGCCAAAAGGGACCTGAAAGGGGTTTGAATTTGGATATTGGGATCATCTCACAAGCATCATCTCCTCACCCTTGCGCCTTCGGCATTGATTCCTGGTTTGCCATTTAAGGCGCAAGGTTCTTTCCTGATGGACTACTTATTGTCGCAACCTGTCAGGAGTCAAGACTACCTGCAAGGGGAATATGAGGGCCGGAGGCCCGAGTGAACGGTGAGGTTTGAGGTGTGAAATCAAGGAATGAAAAGTGAAACCTGAAACTTGAAGACATACCCATTGAATTCACCAGACGCCTGGTGAATTGGCCCGGACCAGTCCAAGTTGAAGATCCCGTGGCTATGGCGTGAGTCTTTTCACCCTTCAAACCCTCGGCCTGTGAAAGTCTATTTCATATGGCTCACACTCTTGGCCTGTGAAACCTTATTTCATCAGGCTCAAACTTCCGGCCTCCGGCTGTGGGCAAGCAGGACTGGACGAAGAAGTTCTGTAGTGAAGTAGGGTAAACTGGAAACCATCTCAGAGATTACGATTGAATAGACATGGATTGGATTCTTGCATAAATCATGTCATAAGGACTGCCTGTCTTGGACACATTAGTCGCCCCAAACATTTGCAGCCACAATCGCGCAAAACGGCAAGGCATATGAATACTTTCTTTAATCTGAATTGAGTCGAATCATTGTTACTTTTCTCCCTCAAAATGCGCCAGCAGGATGCTAAACAGTGTTTACATTGAACCATGAATTGCAGAATTGACATTTGACATCACCAGAGGGAGAGATGTCAGAATCTACACCAATGCTAGCACCGCAATTGTTGCACTTGTATTCGGATCTATTGGAAGTGTTTATGTGACTTCTTTTTGCCACATTATGTTTGGACACAGCTTTGCCAGAGATTGAGCCATACATCATAAATAACCCAGCACAACCGACAGCACCGCAAATTAATGAGCCGGCTATCTTCATGGCAATGGGTGGCCCACCAAATCCATCATTGCTCCATAACATACTGATTATGGCAATGGGTACACCAATAAAGGGGATCGAAAAAACGATGAGGAATATTCTTTGCATAAATCAAACTCCAAATATCATTATTGACCCGGTCTGTTCCGCATTTCTCATGTCATAATATGCGATATTGATCCATAAAGCAACCTATCTTGCACGATATCCAGCTATTGAATCTGGCAAGAGGTGTCAGGTTGTTATTCTTACATTATTTTAAGCCAGGCGGATACTTCAGGGGCCTGTCTCTTGAGGCATTGGCAAAAAGGGCTCGCTGAAAAGGTTGCATAGGCGTCTGGCTTCCTCAAACATCGAAATCGGCAGCCGGCTACCGATTTCAACTGGAGCCAATACGTTTAGCGACATACTTTGCTCAAAAGATTTCGCCGGCGCCGGCAGAATTGCATTGGGGAAGCTCATGGAGGCGGCCGCTGCATCGAGAGAATTTGCTTGTTTGGAAGCGACATTCGCTGTCGAATTATTTGACTGTTCTGTTATTATTCGGTTGGGAGAGAGCTGGTTTTATTGGGCTGCCGCCGAAATCTTGCGGTTGGACAGGGGAAACCGAGACACTCATTCGACTCCCCAACCATTCGAAAAAGTGAGCTGGATGGGACATTCCATTTAGGAATCTTCGACCCCTGTCTCCTTCTCATTCAACATGGAATTCCCCCTTTTTTTCAGGTTGCAGAATCCCCCAATCCTGGTTAAGACTGGAACCGTGACCATACGGATGGACCCACGTTGAGCCCTCCGTGATGAAGAATAAATCCCTTTACTTCAAGGTGTTCATGAATGCCTGGGATGAAAGTAAGACGCTGTACTCACTGAGCCAAAAAGAAGGGACTATTCTGTGGAAGAAAGACCTCTCTGAAACAGGGCTGACCTCGGTGCAGGAGACAAAGAATTGATTATGGCCCTGCCCAAGCAGATTTGGGGATTGGATCCAAAGACAGGGCAACAACGCTGGTTCGTGAGAAATACGTTGGAGGGATCACAGATCCCCACACCGGTGATCGTGGACAATGTGGCCTATGTCCATGGGGGAGGACCGCGGAGTTCCGGTTCTCTGGCAGTGCGTCTTGGCGGACAGGGTGATGTCACTGATACACATGTGCTGTGGTCCAGCAAGGCCGTGTCCAGTCCACCGTCTCCCGTACTGCTTGACGATCTTCTGTACTGGGTCAACGGCAGTGGCAAGGCCTGCTGCGCAGATGCCAGGACCGGTGAACTCCGTTATGAAGAGGCACTTCCAGGGGGTGGCCGCTTTGCAGTCTACGCCTCAGTGGTGGCTGCCGAGGGGCGACTGTATGCGGTGATGCGCAAGGGCGGCACAGTGGTGCTGGCAGCTCAACCAGAGTTCCGCATCCTGGCCCACAACAAACTCGCCTCGGACGAGAGTGACTTTAACGGCTCCCCTGCGATTGCCAATGGTCAGCTGTTCCTGCGTTCGGATCGGTATCTCTATTGTTTTTAGTTTTAACTGAAGTTTTAGGTGTTTAGTTTTAGGTTTTACAGTAGTAGCAAGGAGTTTCTATTCAACTATCAGACAACGACATTTTTTACAATTGAAAATTAAGACTTAATCTGTTTTCCCCTTAGTTTCTACAAAATCCAACACTCACTCAGCAAATACCCCCTTAATCTGATCTGGAGTGAGGGCATAGCTGTAGATGCGCACATCATCGATGAGACCGTCCCATTCGCGGTTGGGTCGTTCTGAATTCTCGCCAATAAACACAGGCCAGTCGTTGGGTCTGATACGGCCCGTCGCAACGCACGTGGCATCCAGATCTCCATCCACATACACACTCAGATGATCGCCATTATAAACGCCCACCAGATGATGCCATTGGCCGTCACTTATATCAGTTTGCGAGGGCAAATTTCCCCATAAACTACTTGAAGTCTCTGTGGCGATTCCGTAACCGGCGACCTGCATGCCATTGGCATAGGCCTGTCTGTTCAGGTTCCAGCCCCTGTCGCCATTGGAGACCAGGGCCTGATGCTTTTTGTTCAGAACCCGTTGCTTGATCCAAACGCAAATGCTGATTCTTTCAGTTATATTGAACCTGACATCCTGGCCACAGTCCACAAAATCTCCCTTGCCGTCCAGACTCAGCACATGACCCCTCTGGGGGTCTGAGACAATACAGGCATCCCCCATCAACTGGCCGTGAAGATCGTGGCCTGAGTGATCGCGGACCTGCTGTGTGTCATTGGCCTCAAATGGCCACCAAGCGATCAGTGTGTTGGGCCAGAGGTCCTGTTGCCGATACGCCTTGTCGTGGCGATACAGATCCAGTTTTGCCTCGGCCTGAGTCATAATGCCGACATCACGATCTGAACCAAGCTGATTGATAGCCTCCCGTTGCCATTGAACCGCTGCTGCAAAGTCACCGGCATTTGCGTGAGCTGCTGCATAGGTCTCGAGATAGGAGACATTCTTCCAGGCAGTCAAATCGCAAGCTTTAGCGGCATTTCCGAGTGCCGATGATTCATCCCGATTCTGAGTCACGGGACATGTAGCCTGGATGACCGCCAGATGATCGTAGGCCGCGGCCAATGCCGGATTGATTCGGATGGCAGTCTTGTAGCGATCAATGGCCTGCTCATAGTCTTCCTCTCGCTGGGCCCAGAGTCCCTGATAGAAAAAGGACCACGCCAAGCCGTTGCGTCCGGGTGAGGCTTCCTCAATCGACTCGCCCTGTTCTTTCACCAGCGCGTCAATCAGATATTTTAGAAATCTATTTCGGATGAGAATGAATTTGAGTCTTTTACTGAGATATCTGTCCTGCCGCATCTTGCTGTTTTGCTCAATGCGAGCAAAGTTCTCCACATCGATCAGGGCCTTCTCAATATTGTGCAGTCTCAGATAACGGGCCCCACGCTGGAGATAATTCATGGGTTCTTGCGGGTCCATGTCGATGCTTCGGTCGTAATACTCATGAATCACGTCCTGGTGATGCTGAGCCACACTCTGACAGGCATTGACACTGCTGGCCCGGCATTCGTCAGGGGACAGGTTGTTGGCCATCCAGATCTCCCGAGCCCACAAGGTGGTTTTGTTGGTCACTTCAAAAACCAGACGCGGTGTTTCGGGGTTGGGAGAAAACATGCCCCCAAAAAATAAATAGCCCTTAAAAATCCTGGTAAGAGACTTGGACATCATATCATAGAACCAAAGCCCGCCTACTGGACTATTGCCAACCACAAGCAAAGACTGGCTGTCCGGAGACCAATTAAGAGTTTGAACGGCGAGACCGGGCATTGAGCCGACGACCGTCCGAGAGGTTGATTCGATAATATGTAGACCATCTTCCAAAGCCTGGGCCTCATAGGCTTCATTGGGTGACATAGCCGAACCGGAAGAGGACCGAACCATCACAGGTCCTGCCAGAGGCTGAGTATCGATTGCCTTTGAATAGAGTTTACCATCCGTGTGGGAACGGTAGATCACGCGTTTCGAATCCGGGCTCCACGAGGGCCACATTCCCTTGGCCACGAAACGGGGATTCTCCGACCCATCGACCTTGACCACCCAGACTTCATGAAGGGCCACATTTTCCGTTTCCTCCACGCCCTTCATGGGCGTCTGTCTGAAAAGCACCGAAAAAGGCAGGGTCTGCCGGTTGCGTGTGTAAGCAATCGTCCGACCATCCGGTGACCACGCCGGATCCTTTCCCGGAATCACCAGTAATTGGGATTGCTTGGAAGGGATGTCATAAACAGCAATGCCCGTAGATCTGGGAATCCCCAAAGAGTAGGCAAGTCTGGTGCCGTCTGGCGAAAAGTCCGGATGACTGCCCTGAGCGATCAGGCGTGTCGCCTTCTCTGCCAGATGCCGATAAGACTCGTCCGCCAGAACCAGGGCCAGGAATGCCTTGCCATAGGGCATGTTGTCCGAGGGATACCACGACAGGCCGGCAGCCAGTGTGTCATATACGTGCTGGGTGGCCCAATCGTCAAATTCTTCTTTATCGAAATCATAGGACGTCGCAAGCCTCTCGTACACACGCGTGGCCTCATCAACCTGCCCCAGAGCGACCAGGCAAAAAAAGACCTGCCTCTGATAGAGGTTCACCGAAGGCTCCAATCGCACACTCTCTCTCGCATCCGGAAGTGCGTGCGAGTAATCGGCCATGCACATATAGGTTTCACGACGTTGATCCACCAGAAAGGCATTGTCCGGAGACAGGAAAATCGCTGTGTCATGATCGGCTATTGCCTCTTGAGACCATCCCAACCCACGCTGTGCGATGGCACTGAGCGAATAGCCCAGCACGTCTTCAGGCTTGAGGGCCTTCATCGTTACAGCATCCATGAACATCTGACGATAGTTGCCACTGATATAATGAATGTAGGCCCGGGTCTTCACGGATTCGAAATGAAAGTGATCCAGATTCAGGGCCTGGTCGAGGAATGCCAGGGCCTTGGGCACAGTGGTTGCGATGATGGCACGCAGCAGGTAGGAATCTGCGGTTTCAGGGAGTAATTCATCTGCCTTCTGCCGGTGTTCCAGTAACAGGGCCTCATAGCCCTGGGTGCTGGCAGGTGCCTCAGGATCACTTTCATAGTAAATCGTGGCCAGCAGGAAGTGGGCCTGGCCTGCAATTTCGTCCGACTCGCCGAGCAATCCCTTGAGTTCCGCAATGACCTGGGTCCATCGCGTATCATTGGCCATAATCGTTTCAGCGGCCGATTGCAGGTCCAGCATGAGCAATCTGGCGTGCAGCATGCGTGCCCGAGGCCCCAGGTAGGGGCTGTCCAGGATGGTTCCCACGGCAAACAACGCGTCTTCATACTCTCCCTGCTCGCCCAGTGCCTTGGCTTCAGACAGCGTGTTTTCATGACTGGCGCCTTCGGCGTGTCGTGATCGATCCAATCCTGTTCGCAGTATGGCCAGACTGCCCAAGAGCCCTGTGATCAAAATCACGACGCCCAGGATGGCTGCCAGCCTTCGTCTGTGTCGACGCAAAAACTTCTGCGTGCGGTACACCAGGCCCGGTGACCCTGCTGTCACAGGTTCATGGTTCAGATGCCGTCGAATGTCTGCCGCAAACTCATTGGCCGTGGCATAGCGTCGATCCGGCGTCTTGTCCATGGCCTTGAGGGTGATCCAATCCAGGTCTCTGGCGATTTTTGATTTCTGATTTCTGATTTCTGATTTGTTAAAGGCCGTCATCTGTTTTAGGCGTGTGCTGGGTGTCTTGGGATCCTGGTTGCGAATGATCTGACGCATGCGTTCAGCACTGCCTTGACGCAATGCCTTCACGTCGAATGGGAGCACACCGGTCAACAACTCATACAGGACCACGCCGAGTGAATAGATATCAGTGCGAGTATCCACACCCTGAGCTGTGGATTCGGCCTGCTCAGGACTCATGTACTCCGGTGTCCCCACGAACTGGCCCTGCTCCGTGTAGAGCGTTCGATCGGTCAGGGACTGCGTCACGGCCTTGGCAATGCCAAAGTCAATGATCTTGGGCACTGCGTGTTGGTCCTGAATCGAGACAAGAAGATTGGAGGGCTTGATATCGCGATGAATGATGCCTTTCTGATGCGCATGCTGTACTGCATCACAGACCTGCAGGAACAGTGCCAGGCGCTCCTGGATGCTCAGTTTATGTGTGTCACAATGCTCAGTGATGGACACACCCTTGACCAGTTCCATGACAAAATAGGGCCGCCCACCCGCTGTGGTGCCTGCATCAAAGACGCGTGCAATATTGGGATGGTCCAGCAGGGCCAGAGCCTGTCGTTCGGCTTCAAACCTCGCAATGACCTGTACCGTGTCCATGCCCGGCTTGATGACCTTGAGTGCCACCTCGCGTTTCAGCGGGGCTTCCTGAAGGGCATAATACACCACACCCATGCCCCCCTCGCCCAGGATGCTGATGAGTTTGTAACAGCCAATCTGGCCGCCAGGACGCTCAATCCATGTGTCCATGGACACTGTGGGCTGCACGACCTCCTCTGGCTCAATATCGGCCAATACCCTGGAGATCAAGCGATTCAACCCTTGAGGTGTAGCGCCAAATAGTGAGCCATGATCTTTCATTGGA
>Ga0307990_1001317_pt1 | contig 21042 bp, 17 predicted proteins | sample EllFjometagen129_FD_203168 | JGI IMG/M metagenome (GOLD analysis project Ga0307990, IMG submission 203168) | Marine microbial communities from Ellis Fjord, Antarctic Ocean - #129 | ecosystem: Environmental > Aquatic > Marine > Unclassified | place: Southern Ocean | collected 2014-10-08
GCATCAGTGCCATCATATATAGCGTTGGCAACATCGGAAGCTTCGGCGCGTGTTGGGCGCGGGCTAGCTACCATGCTTGATAACATCTGGGTCGCAGTAATAACACTGCGCCCCGCCAAACGTGCCTTTTTGATTAACTGTTTCTGCAACACTGGCACCCGCTCCAGCGGCACCTCAACACCAAGATCGCCGCGCGCAACCATAATGCCGTCCACCAGGGCAATAATCTCGTCAATATTGTCCACAGCCTGCGGCTTTTCGATCTTTGCTATCAACTTTGGTCGATATGCAGCGCTATCCAGCAGCGCACGAATTTGCTCCAAATCAGCCGCACTGCGCACGAAAGATAGGGCAACCATGTCAACCCCCTGCTCGAGACCAAACAATAGATCGGCCCTATCCTTCTCAGTAAAAGCGGAAATACTCAGATTGCTTGTCGGCAGATTAACCCCTTTACGCGAATAGGCAATACCACCAGTTACCACCTCACAATGCACAAATGCGCCACCGATGGAGTCAACACGCAACTCCATTAAACCATCAGCCAGCATAATTGAATCACCAACATGAACATCTTTATGTAAGCTTGGACAATCAACAGGTATAGTCTGAGGCGCTACATCAACTAGCGCACAGAGTGTAACCATCTCACCCGGAACCAGACGAATACCGGCTTCGGGCAGCATACCTAGACGGATTTTAGGTCCACACAGATCCTGTAGAATAGCAATAGGCTTACCTGCCTTTTTGGCCAAATCACGAATAATTTCTATCAATTTCCCATGTGATGCGTGATCACCATGAGAAAAATTAAGGCGCGCTACATCCATGCCGGAACTTATCATCTCTTCCAAGATATCCACTGTCGCCGAGACAGGTCCAATCGTACATACTATTTTTGTTCGCCGCATAGAGATCATCTCCTGAAATTCAACAATCAACCGACAAGAACACGCTTATTTTACGTGGCAACCCGAGCATTTAACCGGACCGTTGTTTTGTCTATGGCAATCCTTACATAATTTGTGCGCACGAGTTTTACCCAGCTCAAACGCTGCCGGAACACCTTCACCATGGCAAACCACACAACCATATTTTTCTCCATGCAGCGCATGTGTCAGGGCGACATTAGCCTTAGCGTTTTTTATCACTAAAATGTCAGCTGGTTTATTAGTGGCACTGACAACATCAGCTGCGACTGCAACTACACTAGCAAATAAATCGTTGCCAGCAGGCGCAGCTTCCGTCTGTGCAACCAGAGCACTATCTGCAGCAGGGGTGACATTAACAGCTTGATCTACCAAGCTGTTTAGCAAATCTCCACCATCTTGCTGCACAGTACTGGCTTGCTGCTGAACTGCCTCTACTAACTGAGTAGCTTTTTCCTGTGCCATAACAGCACCAGCGGCTAGATCTTGAGTTGCAGTATCCACAACCTCAAGTACGGCCTGTTCAGCCACAGCACCAGCCTGATGCAGAGTTTCCTCTCCAGCAGCAACCACTGCGCCAACCTGCTGCACTGCCTCATTAACTGCTGTCTTAGTCTGATCCACAACAGATACTTTAGTTTCAGGCTGTGCCTTAGCTGAGTCTTGCGTTACTGGTTCAGTCTTCTGTTCACAACCACCCACTAAAAAACCTAACACCACCACAACCAAAACAATGAATCTCATAAATCCTCCGTTAAACACAGTTTTTAAAATCTCCCGATACAAACCTTACCAATATTTAATTCATAATAGATGTTAATCCATTTTGCCAACCCTGTCCAGTTACGCCGTATATTCTTACGCGGCAAATCAATAAAGACGAAGCCCCAGTCAACTCTTGCAAAAAGCACTGCGTTACGGCATCTTAGATACGATATGATCTAAACAATCCACACGGAGCCTGTTAATGGATTTATTTCAGCAACTGAACCAAGCAATTGATGAAGAATATCATCACGGTGAATTACCGGATGAGTTGGTAGCACCACTGCGTCAGGTCAGCCAAAATTCGACGCAATTTTCTAACCACTTATCTACCGTAGAAATTCTACTAAAGCAGATCAAGGCGTTTGAACCATATTGTGACTGTGGTTGTTTTGCCGAAGGATTTAATGCTAAGGATGTGAAAAAGACGTTGAAACAACTGTGGATGACCACAGATGGTAGCAATGTAGAAATAAAATAAAATTTGCTAGGAGAGTAGCATGGAGCAACTACAAGCATGGCTGAACAGCATTGATTTTTTCAGTCCCGACATGCAACGCTACATTTTAGCTACGGTAATTCTGTTTATTTTTTTCATATTCAAACGCCTGCTCAGCGGTTTATTGACACGCTTTATCCTGCCACTGGTAAATCGCACGGCAAATAACTTCGATGACTTACTGCTGGCCAGCGTCCGCCGACCGCTGGAGATGTTAGTTCTTATAGGCGGGCTGATTATAGCTCTGCAGGTTCTGCAACTGCCAACTAAGCCTGTCAATTTTCAGCAAGCAGGCAGTGCTCTCATCAAAACCATGATCACCTTCAATATCGCGTGGATTTTATTTAACGCAGTAGCCATATTGGAGAGCAGCATAGCCCGCTGGGCACAACATACCGGCTCCCCGCTGGACGAAAACCTGCTGCCTTTTATCCGCAAAGTTATCCGAGCTTTCATTATTGTGCTGGCAGTAGTGCTGGTAATTCAAAACCTGGGTTACTCCATTTCCGGACTGCTGGCATCACTCGGCATTGGCGGTCTAGCCGTAGCCTTGGCAGCCAAGGAAACGCTATCCAACGTCTTTGGCTCTATCATGATTCTGCTCGACCGCCCTTTCCGAATTGGCGATTGGATAAAAACTGACAATATCGAAGGGACAGTGGAAGAGATCGGTTTTCGCTCAACCAGAATCCGCACCTTCGCTAAAACACTTATCACCGTCCCCAACAACATCATTGCCACCACTTCCCTGAACAATTTCAGTCGCATGCCTAAGCGTCGCATCAAAATGACCGTCGGCGTCACCTATGCCAGCACCCCGGGACAGATGCGGGCAGCGGTCAGCCGCATCCGTAACATGCTGGAGCTGCATCCGGCCATCAATCAGGAATTTATGCTGGTCAACTTTACCGATTTCAGCCCTTCAGCGCTGGATATCCTCATCTACTGTTTCACCACTACCACCAACTGGGAAAAGTACTTGAACGCACGTGAAGATGTGTGTTTAAAAGTTATGGACATCATCGCAGAACTGGATATGGAGATGGCATTCCCCAGTCACAGCGTCTACCTCCACCAGCAAGACGACACCAGACAATCAGTTGCACAACCATTTGACAGCAACAGCGAAAGAACACTGCCGTGAAACACGAGCAACTCAAGGGACAACTGATAAAAGGATTAGTAGACTTTTTTGGCACCGATTACCGCCGGATTGCGCACGCTATCGAAGTATTGAAATATGCCGAGATAACTATGGAGCAGACTCCGCACGTCGATGAAGAGATTGTGATTGCCAGCGCTATTTTACACGACGTAGGCATCAAACCATCCGAAACTGAATTGGGCTACAACAACGGCAAAACTCAGGAGCAATTTGGTCCCACTATCGCCAGCGACATTCTGCAACAGCTGCAATTCCCACCAGAAAAAATTACCAAGGTGGCGCAAATCATTGGTAACCACCACTCCCCATCACGTTATGCTTACCCTGAGCTAACTATTTTAAAAACTGCTGATCGCATTGTTAACAAACTAGACACACAGTCGAGCTCCTAAACAACAGCACCACTTAAGCAATTAGACCTTTATTTTACATGAGAAACCTGTACATTTCCCGTTTTTTATAGTAATACTTTCTCATAAAATGTGTGTGACATGCGCTTGCATCAGCACAAAAAAAGTAACTCGATTATTCGGTATTTTTTCCTTCATCCTGACCAATAAGGATGAATATGATATACTTCATAACTACGTTTTAAGTTGGTTTTTTAGAATTTTTACTTTCGGAGATTTGCCATGAAGAGAACTTATCTCGCACTGATTGTAGTTGCACTTATTGTCCCCGTTTCACTTGCAGGTGCCGAATCTAGAGTTAAGGGTGCGGTTCTCAACCTTCCCAACACTATAGACAAAGATGTAAATGTCAGCGTCGGTAAAGATTCTACAGCCACTCAGAGTTCCATAGCACTGAAAAATCTAGATATGTCCGGCGCGGTTATCAATATCAGTGCCGACAAACAAAGCATTAATGTCGCTGCTGGCAACAAGGCTGACGCAACACAGAACTCGATAAAACTAGGTGGCAAATTGCGCGGCGCAGTTGTCAATACGAATCTAGTCCGCACTAATGTGAACATTGCTGCCGGCAACAATGTCTCAGCAAACCAGGCTGCAGTTAATATCAAAAGCAGTGACATAAGCGGTGCAGTCGTCAACACAGCAATGGGCAAAAATGCGGTTAATGTTGCCGCCGGCAACCGAGTTAACGCTGCTCAAGCTGCGGTACTTATGGACAGCAGCACAGTTCGTGGTGCCGTAGTAAATACCACCGCAGCGCAGAACATGGTGAACGTGGGAGCAGGCAATCGTGTCGAAGCGAATCAAGCGACAACCAGAATTTCTGGCAGCACCATTAAGGGCACCGCAATCAACACTGCCGCAGCGCAGAACTTCTTAAATTTTGGCGCTGGCAACAAAATAACCGCACGCCAAGCCTCAACCAACATAAAAGGTTCACAACTCAGCGGAGCTGCTGTCAATACTGTGGCTGGACAAAACCTTCTCAACCTCGCCGCAGGCAACCAAGCTACCGCCAACCAGGGTGCAATTGACATAGAAAACTCTACCATTAAAGGTGCCGTAGTTAATACTGCTGGCGGCCAGAATCTTCTCAACCTTGCCGCCGGAAACAAGGTGGAAGCCAACCAAGCGGCGGCCATCATTAAAGACTCCAGCGTCAACGGCGCGGTGGTCAATACCGCACTGGGGCAGAACTTTGTCAACCTCGCTGTCGGCAACAAAGCCGAGGCCAATCAGGTTACCACCAAGCTGGAGGGTTCAACAGTCTCCGGTGCCATAGTCAACACCGCCATAGGACAAAATTTTGTCAACCTTGCCGCCGGCAACCAAGTAGAGGCCAATCAAGCATCGACTAGCGCGAAGAACAGTACTATCAAAGGTGCAGCCGTAAACACCATTGGCGCACTGGGCGCGGTCAACCTCGCTGCTGGCAACAAAGCAACCGCCAATCAGGCCAGCACCAATCTGGAAGGTTCCACACTGCAAGGAGCAGCAGTTAACACCATTATTGGCGGGACGGTAAACCTAGCAGCTGGAAATCGTGCGGAAGCCAATCAGGCGGCACTTAACAGTCAGGGATCGAGCCTCAAAGGAACGGCAATAAATACTGTCGCCGGTGCAGCCCTAAACTTGGCCGCAGGCAACAGAGCCAAGGCCAATCAGGCGGCTACCAACCTGGAAAGCAGCAACGTAAGGGGCAACGTCGTCAACACCGTTGCCGGTGCAGGTCTAAACCTTGCTGCGGGTAATCGTGTAAAAGCCAACCAAGCTGCGGTCAACATAAAAGGATCTGACGTCAAAGGCAACATTATCAACACAGTTGGTGGTGCTGGCTTAAACTTAGCCGCTGGAAATCGCGCTGAGGCCAACCAGGCAGCGGCGAACATCTCAGGCAGTAAAGTTAACAGCAATATTGTCAACACTGTTGGCGGTGCGGGACTAAACCTCGCCGCGGGTAATCGCGTTAAAGCCAATCAGGCGTCGGTCAACATCCAAGGCTCTAACGTCAAAGGCAATATGATTAACACTGTTGGTGGTGCTGGCTTAAACTTAGCCGCTGGAAATCGCGCTGAGGCCAACCAGGCAGCGGTGAACATCTCTGGCAGTAAAGTTAACAGCAATATTGTCAACACTGTTGGCGGTGCGGGACTAAACCTCGCCGCGGGTAATCGCGTTAAAGCCAATCAGGCGTCGGTCAACATCCAAGGCTCTAACGTCAAAGGCAATATGATTAACACTGTTGCAGGCGCAGGAATAAATCTGGCGGCGGGCAATCGCGCCGAAGCTAATCAAGCGGCAACGTCAATTAAGGACAGCCAAGTTAAAGGCAATATGATCAACACCGTTGCTGGCGCAGGCATAAACTTGGCCGCTGGCAACCGCGTTACCGCAAATCAGGCAGCTACAGCAATCAGTAACAGCAATGTTAATGGAAATATTGTCAACACCGTCGGCGGTGCCGGAATCAACTTAGCAGCAGGCAATCGCGCGGAAGCTAATCAGGCAGCAGCCAGAATCACAAACTCCAAATATACCGGCAATATAACCAACACAGTTGCTGGCGCGGCAGTAAACTTGGCAGCAGGCAATCGGGTAGAAGCTAATCAAGCGACGGTTAAAATAAAAAATAGTACCGTTCATGGCGACATCAAAAACAAGGTCGTAGGTGCAGGAGTAAACTTGGCAGCAGGCAACAGGGCCACGGCCAACATGGCTACGACAAATATTAAGGGTAGCACCGTCAGGGGTAACATCAGCAACACTGTCACCGGAGCTGCTGTCAATTTAGCCGTGGGCAATAGATCTGAAGCCAATATGGCTACCACCAAGATCAGCAACAGTTCTGTACGTGGCAATATAACCACGCGCGTTTCCGGTGGAGCACTCAATCTGGCGGCAGGACACAAGGCAAAAGCCAATCTGGGTAGCGTAATAGTCGATAACAGTACCGTAAGGGGCAACCTAACGGCAAAAGTAAAATCCGGGGCAGTCAATATCGCTGTCGGCTCTCACGCCGAAGCTAATTCTGGCGCAATTATCATCAAAGATGGCAGCAATGTCGGTGGTAATATCTCAGTAACATCCGGCAAAGGAATTACTGTCAACGACCATGACAGCTTGTTTAGTTTCGGCAAAAACATTAATATTGCCGTCGGCAGTGGCAAATCCAATAAAAACTCGGTAATTATGAAATAAATCATCGCCACTCTTTGTAGCCTTTAATTACACTTCAATTTTTTACAACTGCGGAGGAGCAATCCTCCGCAGACTAATTCCGTTAGCCAACTTTCCCGCACAACTTCCTCCCCGGCATTAAAAATAGCAGTTGCACTCAAGGTGCATTTTTATTTACAATTCACAATTCACAATTCACCAGACAACGCAAAACATCTATGCTATCAAGCTTATTCATTGTCATAATAAATAAGGAGACTGATTCATGCCCATGTCCGCAGGGTTTAAACAACGTTTGTTCAGTGCATTACCTGAGATTGCCGCCCACTACGGCACCCCTTTTCACATTTATGATGAACAGGGCATTCGAGACACTGGTGCTCAGCTAAAGCTAGCTTTTGCCGGCATTGATGGCTTTCGCGAATATTTTGCCGTTAAAGCACTACCAAATAAGAGCATCCTACAGATCATGAAAGAGATGGGCTTTGGCTTTGATTGCAGCTCAATACCTGAGGTGGTAATGAGTCGCGAGCTGGATGCTACCATGGAACAGATTATGTTCACCTCCAACAACACCAGCGCTGAAGAATTTTCCTTTGCCGAGCAGGACGGGGGTTGCATTCTCAACCTTGATGACATATCCCTGATTGATAAAGTGTCCAACTTTCCCGAGTTAATCTGTTTTCGCTACAACCCGGGACCGCGCCGCACTGGCAATGTAATTATTGGCAATCCGGTAGAAGCCAAGTACGGGGTTACCCACGAGCAAGTAGTTGCTGCCTATCGTCAGGCTCAAGCGCGCGGCGCCAAGCGTTTCGGTCTACACACCATGGTCGCTTCCAATGAGTTGGATTACACCTATATGGTGGAAACCGCACGCATGGTTTTATCTGTGAGCGAACTGGTTAAACAGGAATTAGGCATTGAGTTCGAGTTTGTCAATATTGGTGGCGGTTTTGGCATCCCCTATCGTCCAGAACAACAAGCTCTGGATATTGATACCATGGCACAAGAGATTACCGCACTGTTCGATGAGTTCAAAACAAAGAACGGCTTTGTACCACGCATGTACATGGAGAGCGGTCGTTTTATGACCGGTCCGCACGGTTGCCTGATAACCAAAGCGATCAATTTCAAAAACACCTATCGCCAATATGTCGGTGTCGATGCCTGCATGTCCGCACTTATGCGCCCGGCACTATATGATGCCTATCATCACATTGACGTGGTTGGCAAACAGGATCAACCAGCAAACGTTACTTATGACGTGGTTGGATCCCTATGCGAGAACAATGACAAATTTGCCGTTCAGCGCCAACTACCTAAAATAGCTGAAGGTGATTTACTAGCCATTCATGACTCTGGAGCTCACGGTCATGCCATGGGGTTTCAATACAACGGGCGTCTGCGCCCTCAGGAACTGCTACTACGCACCGATGGCAGCGTTGAGCTGATCCGGCGCGCCGAGACCATAGCAGACTACTTAGCCACGCAGAATTATACGGCTGACAAGTTCATACCCAACAAATAGATTGTGCACATCATCCTCAGAAAGCGGGCAACCAATTGACAACATATGAAGTACACTACCAAAAGGGGACAGAATACGGCGAGGCGCTAATAGAAGCCGAATATCCCGAGCAAGCACAACAAAAATTCCTACTTGAACGTGCCGACCGAGAGCTGGTGGTACTGTGCGTATTGCGCCACACCTTAGCTCAATAGCGAAGAGGACTCATGGTTCTCCATCCTTTTTACAAGACGATCAACAATATATTTAACGAAACAGAGCACGCCTTTGAAGGGCTAACTGGACAACGCCGCATTGGCAATATATTAGTCTTGCTCTTCATTGGCGGACTAGCTGGCATTCAGGCCAACTTGTTTGGTTTATTACCGCCAGCGCTAGCTGCCATCACCCCGACCAACCATCTGGAAGCTATTGATTTAGTTTTCACCGTATTGCTAGCATTTGAAGCCCTTGGGCTGTTGTTCAGCATGGCGTATTCGGTTTCAATATCGGTGGGCAAACAGGTCGAAATCCTGTCATTGGTACTACTGCGAAACATTTTTAAACAGATTTCTCATATTCAAGAACCAGTAGTTTGGAATGATATCTCCCCCATAGTAATCGACATCGCGGCATTAGCCTCAGCAGCATTAACTATTTTCATTATCCTCCATTTCTATTATCGCCAAATAGAGCCTAAAATTCTTAATGATGATGACGATGAAACTGCGCTGTTTATCATCACCAAAAAGGTGATTGCCATTTTGATGATGATTTCCTTTGTCGCCCTATTATCCTTCAACGGGTGGAACAGTCTATTTTATGGGCACCACAACACCACTTTTGAATCATTTTTCACCCTATTGATCTTCAGCGACATTCTGATCATGTTGATATCCATGCGTTACGGCTCATCTTACCGCGTCGCCTTCCGCAACAGTGGCTTTGCAGTAGCTACCCTCATGATTCGCATTGCCCTGATAACACCCCCGCTGTACAGCGCCATTATCGGCGTAGTAAGTGCCCTATTCATTCTCGGTATCCGCTTTGCTTACAACAAATATATTCCGTCTGGCTACCAACAACGGCGCGAGGATCTGCGTCGTAAAAAATGCCCCAACCAATGCACACCATCCCAAGAGGAGACACCATGACCACCAATCTACCTAATGCCCAAGGCTTTTTCGGTGAATACGGCGGGCAGCAACTGCCACCCGAATTGAAGCAAGTAATGGACGACATCTCAGCTGCCTATGACGAGATCAAAGTTTCAGAGGATTTCAAAAAAGAGTTAAACGATCTGCTGCGCCACTATGTTGGTCGTCCCAGCCCAATATATTTCTGTCGCCGCCTAACTGAAAAACTTGGCGGCGCCGAAATCTACCTAAAGCGTGAAGACTTGAACCACACCGGCGCCCATAAAATCAACCACTGCCTTGGTGAGGCTCTACTGGCTAAAAAGATGGGCAAGACCAAGATTCTAGCAGAGACAGGTGCCGGGCAACACGGAGTAGCCCTGGCTGCAGCTTGCGCTCTCGTCGGAATTACCTGCGAAATCCATATGGGCGAGGTCGACATAGTCAAACAGGCGCCAAATGTGCTGCGCATGAAGCTGATGGGCGCTAAGGTAATTCCGGTAAGTCGCGGTACAAGAACGCTGAAAGACGCTGTCGACAGCGCCTTCGAGGAATATTTGAGTGATCCGCAAAATTTCTTCTATGCCATCGGCTCAGTAGTCGGTCCCCACCCCTTCCCCCAGATGGTGCGCGACTTCCAACAAATTGTCGGCGTCGAAGCCCGCGAACAGTTTCAGGAGATGACTGACAACCTGCCAGACACACTGGTAGCCTGTGTCGGCGGGGGCAGCAACGCTATGGGCTTATTCACCGCATTTTTAGGTGATAAGGATGTTGCCATGGTTGGCGTGGAACCATCAGGGCTCGGCCTTGACACCCCGGATCACGCAGCCACCCTCACGCTAGGTTCCCCAGGAGTGCTGCACGGCATGCGCTGCTATCTGTTGCAAGATGAAGCTGGCGAGGCACTGCCGGTGTACTCTATCGCTGCAGGTCTAGATTACCCCGGCGTAGGTCCCCAGCACTGTCATTTAAAGGATATTAAACGTGTCACTTACGAACACGCCACAGATCAAGAGTGTCTGGACGCATTCGTAATGTTATCGCGTACCGAAGGGATTATTCCGGCACTGGAAAGTGCCCACGCTCTCGCGTACGCCTTCCGTGTAGCGCCACAGATGAGCGGTAAACGCATCCTGGTAAACCTCAGCGGTCGCGGCGACAAGGATCTGGAATTTGTCGCAGAAAGGTTACACCTGTAACATGATCTCCATAGCTGGCTGGTGGCGCCAGTTACGCTTACGCATGACCGGTAAGGAGTTAATCCTTACCGGTCACTGCTGCCAATGCGGAGCCTGTTGTCGGCGTCTACAGCTAGAGCACCGAGGCAAATGGCTACGCTCCAAACGCAAATTCAACACATTGGTCAAAACTGACCCAGAATTTGCCCGTTTTGAAATTGTCGGCCGCGATAAACAGGGATTGCTGGTATTCAACTGCCGCATGCTAGACAGTGACAATCACTGCACAGATTACCAACAGCGCCCGCAACTGTGTCGTGATTTTCCGCATAAAGGGATTTTTCTCTGTGGCGGAGCCCTGCCCAAAGGGTGCGGTTTCACCCTGAGTGAAGGAATTCCCTTTGCCAGGATTCTGCATCAGCAGCAAAGCAAACACCACACCACCAGCCCCAGTGAACAAGGAGCCCGCCATGGGCACAACAACATCAACAATTCTTGACCTTATCGGCAACACCCCCATGCTGCGCCTGACCAGCATGGAAACACCGGACAGTGCGGCTATCTGGGCCAAGCTGGAAAGTGCCAACCCAGGTGGCAGCATTAAAGATCGTGTGGCATTGGGCATGGTTGAACAGGCTGAGCACGATAATTTATTAACACCCGGCGCGCACTTGGTCGAACCCACCAGCGGCAACACCGGCATCGGCTTAGCCTTGGTATGCGCCGTCAAAGGTTACCCAATAACCCTAGTGATGCCGGAAAGCATGAGCGTGGAACGCCGCCACCTGCTCCTAGCCCTTGGAGCACAGCTGCTATTGACTCCCGCAAGTGCAGGCATGGCAGGGGCAATAGCCCGCGCCGAGAAACTCAGCCAAGAGCAAGGTTATTTTATGGTACAGCAATTTAACAACCCGGCTAATCCTGCCACCCATCAACGCAGCACCGGTCCAGAGATATATCAGCAACGCGACGGTAACATCGATGCCTTTGTGACTGCAGTAGGTACCGGCGGTACCATAACTGGGGTCGGGCGCTATCTGCGTCAGCAATTGCATAAGATAGACATCATTGCCGTGGAACCATCAGCTTCGGCAGTGCTCTCCGGTAAATCGCCTGGACCACATGCCATTCAGGGTATTGGCGCCGGTTTTATCCCCGACATCCTAGATACCTCTATTTACAATGAGATCATTAGTGTCAGCGACGCAAACGCGATCAGCACCACGGTACAACTGGCACGTAATGGTATTTGCTGCGGCATCTCCAGTGGTGCCAATGTATATGCCAGCCAGCGCATCGCCCGCAGGCTCGGTGCCGACAAACACGTGGTAACCACCATCTGCGACAGCGGCGAGCGCTACCTGTCTACGGGGATTTTTAACTGATGAGCCATAGTATTCGCCTCACGTACAGCATAATTATCATACTTCTGTGTTTATCTGTCACTGCACTAGCTTCTCTGGCACAGGCAAGCACAGCAGTCAAGCATGGCGTTGTCACCTGGGTCTATGATGGTGACACCATCCAGATACAAGGGATAGGAACGGTACGCTTAATAGGCATAGATTGCCCGGAAAAAATAGAGACGGATCGTGATTGGAAGTATCTGAGAATGGGTTGCAAAAATCGCGACACGCTGCGCGCAAACAGCAGCGACACGTTGAAAAAAGTTATCCAGCTATGCAAGGGTAAAAACGTACAACTCCAAGGTGGCAGCGATAAGACAGACATCTATGGTCGCATGTTGGCATATGTGTGGCTACCCGACGGCAGGATGCTCAATCGCATCATGCTGCAGGAAGGCTGCGCCATGGTCTATCGCCGCTTTAATTTTATCCACAAAGATGATTTTATCCAACTGGAGAGCATAGCACGCCAGCAACAGCGCGGCATATGGAGCGGAGTCTGTAAAGAAGACCTGGAAAACGCTATAGACTATTCACTGGATCCACAGGACAAGAAGAGAGCAGCCCGCGAGCACAGGCAATAACAACTACAAATAGTGATCCAGCATAAACCGGGCAATACTGCGCTGTGATGGTAGCAGAGGCAAGTCGGTACGCGCAAACCAGCGCGCGTCCTCCAGTTCAGTTTTATCGACCACAACATCACCGCTAGCATACTCTGCAATAAAACCCATCATGTGCTGGCTGGGAAACGGCCACGCTTGGCTACCGATATATTTAATGTTTTTTACCACGATGCCAGTTTCCTCCAACACTTCGCGCTCTACCGTCTCTTCCAAACATTCTCCCGGTTCAACAAAACCAGCCACCAGACTATAGCGCCCGGCAATCCAATTGGCCTTACGCGTCAACAACACTTCATCGCCGCGGGTTATCAGCACAATTATACATGGATGTACGTGGGGGTAATGACTGCTCTTGCAGTCCAGACACTCTTTTCCCCACTCCCCCGCTAAAAAATCCATACTAGCTCCACATCTGGAGCAATATTGACTATTCTTATGCCAATTAAGCATCTGCTGCCCTAAGGCAGCTAAAGATAACAGTGCCAGTGGTAGTTGCGGATCATCTGCCATTATGTTGAGGGCCAGCGTTTCTGGCGGACACGGCAGGGAGCTTGAGTAGCGGGCAACACGACACGTCTGCCCGCGCCAATAACCAATAAATAGCGGTGGGTCAACTACCATATGAGGTTTGACGCGTAACAGATCACCAGTCTGTTGCTCCACCAACACACAGCCACCCTGTAAAATCAACCATACCCCGGCTGATTGCGGATCCTTATCTGGCGAGAGGAACTCGAACTCTTTCCCCAAACTATGTTTATTGAATGGCAAATGCAGCGCTGATGCAAAATATTCTGGTAACATTTTTAATCTCTCTTAAGCTTTCTGGCGGCGCAGCATATCCCCTACTGCGACCTCAATAGGCATCGGCATCCACACCTGGGCATTTGGTTGGATTATTTCAACATTATTACCGTCGCTATCACGACATACTGGAGCACAAAATTCATGCTGGCGCATGTTGGGTCCAATTAACTCTATAACATCACCACGGTAAAAGCGGTTCCGCCCCTCAACGCGCACCAGCAGCTGTGAACCATCCATGATTACTTCGCGCACGATACCGATAAAATCATGTGTACGTAAATAGCTTGAATCTGCGCTATGCACCGCCGCGTCCTCCGCCGGCAGAAAATCTCCAGTATAGGGGCGATGGCTGACCTTATCCAGCTCTGCACGCCACAGTGGGTCACAACAATAATTTTGCGCATCAGCCAGATAGCTATCCAAAGCCGCCCGGTATACCCGGGTAACAGCAGCAACATAGTAGAGGGTTTTCATCCGCCCCTCAATCTTCAGGCTGTTAACACCAGCAGCAATGAGTTGCGGCAATTGCTCCAGCAGACACAGATCACGGCTGTTCATTATGTAGGTGCCATGACGATCTTCCTCAATCGGGAATTGTTGTTGCGGTCGCGTCTGCTCCACCAGAGCATAGTTCCAGCGGCAGGGCTGGGCACAGGCTCCTTCATTGGCACTGCGACCAGTTAATGCTGTCGACAACAGGCAGCGCCCCGAATAAGCCACACACATAGCACCATGGACAAACACCTCCAGCTCAATTTCTGTTTGCTCTCTGATGGTGGCAATTTCGGTCATATTCAGCTCGCGCGCCAGATTGACCCGCTGCACCCCCTGCTGCTGCCAAAACTGGCACGCAGGACCATTGATAGTATTAGCCTGGGTGGACAGATGGATCTCACGCTGAGGATCAAGGTGCCTCACCCGCTGCAGCACTCCCGGATCTGAGACAATATAGGCATCGATATCCAGTACTTGCAATTGCTCCAGATAATCATCGAGTTGCTCCATATCACTCGGGCGTACGTAGGCATTCAGTGTCAAAAACAACCGTTTACCGTGCTGGTGCACCAAGGTAACCGCAGCGGACAAATCGGCAAGGCTAAAATTGCCCGCACTAGCGCGTAAACCAAATTGCTCACCACCTACATACACGGCATCAGCACCGTAAAGCAGTGCTACTTTTAATTTATCCATGTCACCAGCCGGGACCAGTAATTCTGGCACCGCTGGAAAAAAAGTATTTCTCATTTCACTTCGCTCCGTTCCATTGCCCCAAGGCAACAACTACGATTCATCTTGCTGCCACCAATTCGCAACTATATACCATGCACACTGTGACTTCGAGCGCGTTGTGTATAATTGTCTCAAACTCTGATCCTCAGCACCTACTTTGCCAAGTTTCGCCCTTGACAAGGTGGGGAAAAAGCTATAAATATTAGAATATTTTTTCAATAAATTTTTATACTGTTTTAGTAAGCTAGCTTACGTTACTACTTAGTCTATCCTCCTCGCACAAGATAGGAAAACCGCTGCATGCGTTGTGTCACATTGTTCTGTTTGGGATCGCTTATTATTCTGCTGGCAAGTTGCGTTGCTCAACCGCCGGCCACAGCACTGCGCCCCGCATCAACTCGCCCGTTGGAGCAACAGCTAAAAGCTCAAGATAGGCAAATAGAAAAGTTAGTCACAGAAACACAGCAACTTTCTATAACCGTCGGTGCCAATCAAAATGAATTATCGGCTTTACGTAATGAAGTTCAGCTACTGAAGAATAATAAACAGCAGCAGACGCCAATTACTCCGCGTAGAACCGAGGGTCCAGACCGCGGCATAAATAGTCAGCTAAAACAGCAGAGCACACCATCTCAACCAAGCGCAACAGAACTATATTTGAGTGGGTTTTCGGCATATACCAGCGGAGATTACCCCCCAGCGGTGGATAATTTTTCCTCCTTTATCCGCAGTTATCCGCGCAATCCCTATATACCAAATGCCTATTACTGGCTAGGTGAAACTTATCTGGCTCAGGATAAAAGACAAATTGCCATAGAGGTATTTAGCGCGTTAGTAAATGATTATCCTAAGGCAAGCAAAGCTGCAGATGCTCAGCTAAAATTGGCGCAAATTTACGCCCAACTCAATCAGCCACAACAAGCAATGGCGGCACTTTTAACGTTAAGGCAACAGTATCCAGACAGTACGGCAAGTAAAAATATACCTGTAGATTTACTCGATTCGCTTTCGCACTAACAATTATTGCGAAAAACACGGGTCATAAATTAGCGTCCACACTTGGCCTGCGCATCATAAGGAGATCAAAATGAGTTTACGCAAACTGTTAATTATTATCTGCCTGCTTGCCCTGCCCTCTCTGGCAAGTTCCAGAGAAAATCCCTACATTTATACCGTGCAAAAAGGGGATACTCTGTGGGGAGTTTCACAGCGTTTCATCACTGATCCCATGTACTGGCCAAACCTCTGGGCCAACAACCCGTTTATCCGCAATCCCCATTTGATCTATCCCGGACAAAAGTTAGCCATTTACGATGGGCGCATTGAGCTGGTACCGGAATATCAACAACCTGCGATGGTCGCGCCAGCTCAGCCAGCTGAGGAATTACCAGTCCCCCAAGAGGAGATAATTCTCAAAGTCTACGGCGAGCTCAACAGCTTCATCAGCACTGACAACCTAGACTCTGCCGGACGCATTGTCGATACCGTTGACAATCGCATCATGATGACAGAAAACGACACCGCCTTTGTACAGATGCAGGAAGCCGCCAGTGTGGGCGATACATACGATATCTTCTCGGTGGGCAAGGTTGTCAAACATCCACAGACTGGCGAAAAAATTGGCAACCAGATAACTTGGCGCGGCAAATTACTACTTAGTCAAGCACATGAGCAGGTATATTCCGGAACCATCACCACGGCCGTTGGCGAAATAGTGCGTGGCGACATTCTGCTGCCAGCAACAGAATACGAGAATACTGTTGTCCTCAAGCGTGCCGCGCAACAGGTTGACGCCTGTATAATCGCTGCCCATCCGGAAAAGATCGCCTTTGCTCAATATGATATATTCTATATTGATCAAGGCAGTGACGATGGTATTGAGGTCGGCAACATGCTGACTATTGTGCGTCCGCGCGACCCCAGTGAGTTGGCTCTTCAGGATCGCGATATCGTACTCCCCGACACCCTGTTGGGACGCGCACTGGTTGTTAAATCTGAGCCAAATGTAGCAGCGGCTTTGATTCTAAAATCATCGGAGCCGGTTTACCGTGGCGACTATGTATTCAGCGAAACTGAATAGCCGCACCATACACCACCAAGCGGCACACAATGTATTCCTCTAGAAAAAAAGGATTGAGCTTAGGTTCAATCCTTTTTTCTTCGCCACATCATTAATATACACCAACAAGGGCAGTGATTATATGCAAGCCAATGTGCAACAGGACTGGTTACGCCTACACCTAACCGTCGGATTGGGTCGTGTTGGCATAATCAAACTAATATCCACCTTTGGCAGTGCCGCGGCGGCTCTGGAAAAGTCCCGCCACCAATGGGCACAACAGGCGGGCTTAACCTCTGTGCGCATCAGCGATCCACCGCCAGTGAGTGACCAGAGATTTATTCAGGCCTGGAAAAAGCTGCTCAGCTGTCAAGCCCGCATCATAAGCTTATGGGATGAAGAATACCCGGCGCTGTTGCGCACCATCCACGACCCACCGGCACTACTATATGTGCGCGGACAACTCCCAGAACAGAGGTGTTTCGCTATCGTCGGCTCACGCCAAGCTACCACTGAAGGGACCCGATTTGCTCGCGAGATCGCCAGCAGTTTGGCGCGGCACAATATATGTGTTATCAGTGGCCTAGCCCGCGGCATCGACACTGCAGCCCACAGAGGTGCCATTGAAGGCGGCGGCTCCACGGTAGCAGTGCTGGGTAGCGGCATAGACAGAATATATCCATCTGAAAACAAGAAAATTTTTCACCAAATATGTCAGCAGGGCGCAATAATTTCTGAATACTCTCCCGGCACCGCACCGCATGCCGGTCACTTCCCGGCACGTAATCGTATTATCAGCGGCTTGAGTGAAGGGGTGCTTATAGTAGAAGCTGCGCACAAAAGCGGCTCATTAATTACTGCCGATTTTGCCCTCGAGCAAGGACGAGATGTCTATGCGGCACCGGGGTCTGCTTACAACCCACACTGCCAGGGATCATTGCATCTGTTAAAGCAAGGGGCTATTTTAACTACTGACACTAGTGACATTCTGGACAATTTAAATATAGACGAACTATCAATGCAGCAACTTCCAGCGACTAAATATGATGTAACACGGTTAAGTGAAAAACAAAAAATACTTTACGACATCCTCCTGCCAACGCCGCTACATCTGGATCAACTGGCACAGCAAAGTGGCTTGACACCCATGGACGTTTCGGCTATCGTGCTGCACTTAGAGCTAGAAGGCCTCGCATCTTCTCTGCCAGGAGGTCGCTACATACGAGGCTTTGCAGGTTAAAATTCTGGCAGCGCAGCGAGCAACATTATTTTTACATAGGTGAGATTTGAACGAGCGCGTATTGATTATTGTCGGGATTATTGCCCAATATTTTCTGAGTGAACAAAACTTTTCCAACGAACACGAGATCGTTGAAGAACTGCTCGGTGCAGGCTTTAAAGAAGACGAAATAAACGAAGCATTTGTCTGGATGGAGTCAATCACTCTGCATCCAGAAACTAACCACAAGATCCCCCAGCTGGTCGCACCCAAGATGCGTCTTTTTTCTGCCGAAGAACAAAAGGGTTTATCCGTTGCTGCCCGCGGTTTCCTGTTCCAATTACGCCTCAGCGGAATTATTACGCCCGAGGTAGAAGAAGAGATCATCATCAAAGCCTGCCACGACAATGAAGATCAAAACAACTTAGCCGAGATAAAATCACTCACGGTATTAACCCTGTTTGCAAATTTAAACTATGATCACTCGCGCGAGATAGATTGCATCATCGAAAACAAGATGGACAAACTTTATCATTAACACAATCGGGCTCTATTCAGATACCGCTGCGACATAACTAAAAACAATCGAGGAAATATTCATGGCGCGCACACTGGTCATCGTAGAATCACCAGCAAAATCAAAAACTATTGAGAAGTTTCTTGGTAAAGATTATAAAGTTCTCGCCTCATACGGTCACGTACGTGCGTTGCCGAGCAAGCAGGGTTCAGTAGATATTGAAGCTGGCTTTGTGCCTAAATACCAAATTATGCCGGAGAGCCAGAAACATATCGACCTGCTTAAAAAAGAGGTAGATAAATGTGAAGAACTGCTACTGGCTACTGACCTCGACCGCGAAGGCGAAGCAATTGCTTGGCATCTGCTCGAAGCATTAGGCATCGCGGAAAAAGGGACAACACCGGTAGTCAAGCGCGTCACTTTTCACGAGATCACCAAGTCTGCCATCCTCGAAGCAGTGGCCCATCCGCATAAGATCTCCCACGAATTGGTCGATGCACAGCAAGCTCGCTCAATCCTCGATTACCTGGTCGGCTTTACCCTGTCTCCTTTCTTATGGAAAAAAATTCGCTACGGTTTATCGGCAGGACGGGTGCAGTCAGTAGCACTACGCATGGTCTGCGAACGCGAAAAAGAGATCAGCGCATTTATCGCACGAGAGTACTGGAGTATTGAAGCCCTGTTGGCCAACAGCAGTGGCAAAGGCTTCGGTGCCAAGCTACACTCAATTGACGGTAAGAATTTAACTAAATACGCGCTCCCCGACAGCACGACTGCGCACGATCTTGTTGCGGCGATAAAAGACAAGCCACTGGTCGTAGAAAAAGTAGTCTGCAAAGAGAAAAAACGCACCCCGGCAGCGCCATTTACCACCAGCACCCTACAACAGGAAGCCAGCCGAAAACTGGGTTTTTCAGCGCGCAAAACCATGACCATCGCCCAAAAACTATATGAGGGCTTGGATATTGGCGACGGCTCCGTCGGTTTGATCACTTATATGCGTACTGACTCGGTTGCCCTGTCTACCCAAGCAACCGGCGAAGCTTACGAGGTCATAAAAGCACTCTATGGGGCTGAATATACGTTAGACAAACCGCGCACATTCAAAAACCGGGCAAAAAATGCCCAAGAGGCCCATGAGGCAGTACGCCCCACCACCATTGCCAACCATCCAGACAAGATCAAAGGTTTTTTAAGCTCCGATCAGTACAAATTGTACCGCTTGATCTGGATGCGCACCGTAGCTTCGCAAATGGCTCAAGCTATCCTTGATGCTACCAGTGTCGACATCAACACCCAAGGGGCAGACAAAGAGTACAGCTTCCGCGCCAGTGGACAAATAATCCGCTTCCCCGGCTTCATGAAGTTGTACATTGAGGGCACTGATGATGAAGATGCAGACGAAGAAGAGGGGTTGTTGCCGCTATTACAGGAGCAAGAAAACATCAGCTGCAACGATCTGGAACCAAACCAACACTTTACTCAACCACCACCACGTTACACAGAAGCGAGTCTGGTAAAGAATCTAGAAAAATTTGGCATCGGTCGCCCTTCAACCTACGCTTCCATCATGAACACTCTGGTTACCCGCAACTATGTGCGCTTGGAAAAACGGGCGTTTTATGCAGAAGATATCGGTATCGTAGTAAGCGACCTGTTGTCCAATCACTTTACTAAATATGTCGATTATGATTTCACTGCCAAGTTCGAAGAAGACCTAGATGCGGTATCGCGCGGCGAAAAAAAGTGGAAACCATTACTCAAAGAGTTTTGGGGACCGTTTATCGAGCTGCTGAAACAAAAAGAGCAGGAGATCAACAAGGCCGACATTACCACTGAGAAAACCGACAAAATCTGCCCCGAGTGCCAGAAAGAGCTGGTAATCAAGCTGGGGCGTTCCGGTAAATTTCTGGCGTGTAGCGGTTTTCCCGACTGTCGCCATACTGAACCACTTGAAGGCGCCACGCAGGAAGAACCGGAAGTTTCCGATCAAAAATGTGAGAAATGTGGCGCCCCCATGCTGATAAAAATTGGGCGCTACGGTAAATTTCTTGCTTGTTCCGCCTATCCGGCATGCAAAAATATTCAACCATTAATCAAACCGAAAGCTTTGGGTATTAGCTGTCCCCAGTGCGATGATGGCGAATTGATGGAAAAAAAGAGCCGCTACGGAAAAATATTTTACTCGTGTAACAAATACCCTAAATGCAAGTTTGCCCTGTGGGATCAACCCCTAGAGCAACCGTGTCCAAAATGTTCTTTCCCCCTCACGGTAGAAAAAACTACCAAGCGCTTCGGCACCGTTCATAAGTGCCCCCAGGAGGAATGCGACTGGGAAGTTGTTATAGTTGCACCAGTTAAAAAAGCACCTGCAGCAACTAAAAAAGCTCCGGCTAAAAAAGC